>Ga0182736_1000565_pt1 | contig 53167 bp, 53 predicted proteins | sample eDN5th30CKraftBY_FD_128882 | JGI IMG/M metagenome (GOLD analysis project Ga0182736, IMG submission 128882) | Enriched backyard soil microbial communities from Emeryville, California, USA - eDNA 5th pass 30_C Kraft BY (version 2) (version 2) | ecosystem: Environmental > Terrestrial > Soil >... | reverse complement strand
TACTAAACCGTCCATTCTAGCGGCAATACGATGCACAGAGCCAATAAAAGCGTCTACGCCACCACCTACCATACCCATACGAAGTTTTCTTTTCATTGCTATCTATTTTAATAATTAAATTGGTTTCATCAATAAAAAAATTTTAGATTTTCTGCTATAAATCTAGCCTGTTTTTAAAGTAGCGGGTCTAAAATAACAAAAAGAATCTTATAACTAAACGATATAACGCATTTTAATACTTCCCAAATTATTTACTGTATAGTAAATACCTGCTTTAGCGTTTCGTTGCTCTGTTAGCTGTGCTAGGTAAGTCTTTGTATCATAGCGTATGCCCGTTTGGGCATTTATGTAGAATTTTTGTGGTGGTGTTGTCTCCAAGCCACAGAAACCAAGTTGCTCATAATTCTTACCGTCAGACCAATCCCGATCAACATAGGTCATAATATCCCCCGGATTGAACTGCCTCACCATACCTCTAATCAACTTGCTCAATCCCCCTACAACCAGTAAGCCTGATTTATGGCAAAAGCGTAACAGCTCAAAAGAACGATATTCGGGCGGCTGATTGCGCATTATCCTACCGCCACTAAAAACAGCAACGGCAACTAAATCCCCTTTATGAAAAAGTCCATAGCGATATTTTCCCGGAAGAGCTACTTGCAAATGGTGCATTTGCTGAAAGGCTAATGCTTCTGCTTTATTAATTCTGGCTAAGGCTGTGTTTCGAGCATATATTCTTTCTGCTTTTTTAATGGCAGCAATCAAACGAGCTAAAACAATGTTTGCTTTAAGGAGGAAAACGTCTTCATCAAGGTGAACCACTCTACCCTCGGTGTCATATTCAAGATGAATTATATTGTTTGCTGAACTTGTATAAAATAAGATCGTCAATCTAAATTCAGGTATGCTGATCTGAAAAATTGCCGAAGAGTACTGCACAACCGACACTTCTTCATCAAGCCTACTTCTTAGTTCGGTTAATAATAGTTTCAAACTATCCGGTAAAACATCCATATGTGCAAAGGTAGAAATTAGCCTAACGCGTTTGGTAGATTTTATGGATTAAGTATCAAGAATTTATCAAAACTTCCTTACCTTCGATGATAATCATAAATCATTTGTTATGTATTTTTTCAGGCGCTTCTATTTTTTTTCTATTGGATTGTTAACGACTTGCACTGCTTGTGCACAAAACGCCCAACAAACCCACATAAAAAATAAGCTGGCACATGAAAAGCAAACCTTATCTGCTACCATCGTTTTAAATAACGAAAAAGGTATCCTTCCCTTACAGCATCTTCAAACACTGAAAATAGCCAGCATAAATTTAGGGTTTAGTCATGCTGAAACCTTTAATGATATGTTGGCTCACTATGCTCCGATAGATACTTTTAAAGCCGATACAGGTATAACCCAATTACAAACGCTTACCGAGCGGTTAAAATTTCATGATTTGCTAATTGTTCAATTAGCGAACAACACTTTAGCAAATAAGTCCGTACTTGATTTTATTCATCATGAATCAGCTAGTAAAGAGGTAATTTTATGTGGTTTCGGGGCCGTAAACCAGTTGGCTCTTTTAGATGATGTACGTGTACCTATTGTTTGGAGTGCGGATACTTCTTCCATAGCAGCCCATTGCAGTGCATCCGGCATTTTTGGCGGTATGGTGTTATCAGGTAAGCTTGTAGAAAACATCTCTCCTCATTACCCTTCCGGTAGCGGCTTTACGACTATAAAAACCAGGCTGGGGTATAGCGTTCCTGAAGACGTAGGTATCAAAAGCAGCAATTTGGCAGACCCTATCGGAGAAATTGTACGTGAAGCCATTGCAGCAAAAGCAACTCCTGGCGCTGTAGTTATGGTAATAAAAAATGGAGAAGTTATCTTTGAACAGGGTTATGGCTTTCATACTTATGAGAACGAAGCTCCAACACTAATATCCGACATTTTTGATATGGCCTCTGTGAGTAAGATTACGGCCACGACTCTTGCCGTAATGCGTTTAGATGAGCAGAAAAAAATAGATCTTAACCAAACCATAGGCCATTATTTATTGCAAGCACGCCACACTAACAAAGAACATATTAAACTGCGCGACGTGATGCTACATCAAGCAGGGTTTGTTCCGTTTATACCTTTCTACCGGCATCTAAAACTTGAAGATTTGAGCAACGATTCATCCGCAGCTTATAACGTTAAATTGGCTGATGGGCGCTATTTACGATCTAATTATTACCAGGATGTGATGTGGCCCGAGATGTTAGCTTCAAAACTACAGACCCCCGGAAAATATGTATATAGTGATCTCAGCATGTACGTGATGAAAGAGGTTGTAGAACAACAATCATCAGAACCTATACAACAATATGTACAGGAGCAATTTTATCGCCCCATGGGCATGTATAAAACAGGATATAACCCACGCTTACGTTTTCCGAAAGAACAAATTGTACCTACAGAGAACGATACTTCTTTTAGAGATACTTTATTACAAGGTTATGTACACGATCAGGGGGCAGCCATGGCCAATGGCGTTGCGGGACACGCTGGAATTTTCAGTACGGCCAATGACCTAGCCATTTACGCACAAATGCTGTTAAATAAAGGCACTTATGGCGGCGAAATTTATTTCATGCCTACAACGGTTGATGAGTACACAAGTAAGCAATCTACCGTGAGCCGTAGAGGTTTCGGTTTTGACCGAAAGGATCCAGACTCTGCAAAGGAATACCCTTCTAAACTGGCATCGCCTGTAACTTTTGGGCATACTGGTTATACCGGCACCTGTATTTGGATTGACCCAGAACATCAGTTAACCTATATCTTTCTTTCAAACCGGGTGCATCCGGTGGTAACGAATAAATTATCAGATCTTAACATCCGATCAAGAATCCAAGATGTTATTTATAAAGCCATTGCTGAAGGTTTGGAATAATACTTGACATACGCTTAACAATTACTTTAGAAAATTACAGTTAATTTGCACCAAAAAATTACACTGATGAAGATAGGTATTGTTTGTTATCCAACATTTGGAGGAAGTGGCGTAGTAGCTACAGAACTAGGAAAAGCTTTAGCTGCTAACGGACATCAAGTACATTTTATAACGTATAGCCAACCAGCTCGTTTAGACTTTTTCTCCGCAAACCTATTTTACCATGAGGTAAGCATTTCTAAATATCCTCTATTCGACTTTCCTCCCTACGAGCTAGCTTTAGCCAGTAAGCTGGTGGATGTAGTGCGTTTTGAGAAATTAGATTTGCTTCATGTGCATTATGCTATTCCTCATGCTTCTGCTGCCTATATGGCTAAACAGATCCTTCAGACCTATGGTATCCACATACCAATTGTTACAACCTTACACGGCACGGATATTACGTTAGTTGGTAAAGACCCTAGCTATAATCCGGTAGTAACTTTCTCTATCAACCAATCTGATGGCGTAACGGCTGTATCAAAAAACCTTAAGGAAGACACCTTTAAGCACTTTGATATTACAAGAGATATTCGTGTTATTCCTAACTTTATTGATTTATCACGCTTTAGTTTAAAACCACGGGAACATTTTAAGAAGGCTATTGCCCCTGGAGATGAACGGATTCTTATCCATACGTCTAACTTTAGAAGAGTGAAGCGTACCAACGATGTTATTCAGGTATTTCAGAAAATTCAGGAGAAGATCAGGTGCAAACTGTTAATGGTTGGCGATGGGCCAGACCGGGTGAATGCAGAACAACTTTGCCGAGATCTTGGTGTTTGTAATGATGTGCGATTCTTGGGGAAACAGGATGCCATAGAGGAAATATTATCCGTTACCGATCTATTCTTAATGCCGTCAGAATCGGAAAGTTTTGGTTTAGCAGCATTAGAAGCCATGGCCTGCGGGGTACCTGTTATTTCATCAAATGCTGGAGGTTTACCTGAACTGAACATAAATGGTGTTACCGGTTTCCTCGACCCGGTAGGCGATATAGAAAGCATGGCCGCTCATGCCATCCATATCCTTGAAGATAATGAACGTTTAGCGACTTTTAAGGCTGCTGCTTTGGAGAGGGCGAAAGAATTCGATCTCAGTTTAGTGCTGCCTATCTATGAGCATTATTATCAAGAAGTAATTGATAGTATTAAAGAAAAAGTGCTTTAAAATTAGGTAATATTGTCGCTCTTAATGCATATGATTGCCTACCTCCAGATTGGCGGGGAGCACATATAAGCTTGGCGTTCCGGGCACGGATTATGTGCAACAATGGCTCATAGTAGCTACCAAAACATCAAGTTTTTATGCCGTGGCGTTCCTTACTCATCAAAAACCAGGCACACAGGCGCTCCAACTGTAATTTTCTTTCCTGTATTTTTCAACAACCCAGTTTGGGCATTTCTTTCGAATACCAACACATCGTTCGTATATTGATTAGCCACCAACACGTATTTACCACCTGGTGCTAACGCAAAACTTCGAGGCCCCTTACCTTCTACCGACTGATTTTTAACGTGTGATAGCTTACCATCATTAGCATTTATAGCATAAATAGCTATATCATTTGCATCGCCCCGGTTAGAAGCGTACAAAAACTTTCCATCGGGAGAAATATGGATATCGGCGGCTCCAACATCTCCTTTAAATGCTTGGGGCAGCATCGTAATTTCTTGGATTGGTTTCAATACTCCGTGCTCGTATGTGTATACGGTAACCGCGCTTTTCATTTCTTGGATGAGGTATACATATCTGCCGTCTTGCGAAAAGGTAACCAAACGAGGACCACTGCCCGGGGATGCCTTTGCTTCTCCTACATTTGTTAAGGATACCGGTGCATTAGTATTGGATCCATCATAGCCGTAAACTTTTATGCGGTCAATACCAAGATCTTGCACTAATAAAAACTTTTCATCGGGTGCCAGAGTTGCCGAATGTACATGGGGTTTCTCTTGCCTACTTTTATCGGGTCCATTACCCTCATGCGCAATAAGTTGTTTTTTACTTGTTAACAATCCCTCAGTTGTTATCCCAAACACAGTAAGATTACCGCCAGAATAATTCGCTACAATTACATGCTTATTTTCCTTATCTACAATAATATTGCAAGGATCGTCTCCGGCAGTAAGTTCTTTATTAAGAAATTTTAGGCCGCCAGTTTTTCCATCATAAGCAAAAGCACTCGCACTGCCTTTCCCACCGTTAAGCTCATTTACAGCATACACAAACTTCTTATCGGGGCTTACGGTTAAAAAAGAGGGGTTATCGGTAACCACCTTATTTTTATAACTCAAGTTACCATTAGCGGGATCAAACGAGTAAACATATATTCCTTCACTTTTCCCGGTATTGGTATAAGTTCCTATCAATAAATTAACAGGTTTTTGTTGTGCATTTAACACTATCGGAAAGATTACTAAGCATAACATTGATGTAAATATAATTGTAGCTCTCATAAATATTCTTTTGCTACACCAATTATACATATTTTTTTTTGCTAGACAAACTACTCTTTACGATTAACACCGAACAAACTACTCAATAACATCTGAATCACGGCTGTTAATATAGCGAAGAACACGGCTGGGAAAAAGCCACTAACTGAAAAACCACTCATTATATTACTCACCAACATAACCATTAATACGGTGATAATAAATGACACCAAGCCAAGTGTTAAAATATTGAGTGGTAAGGTAAAAATCCTTAAAATAGTGCCAACGGTAGCATTAACCAAAGCGATCAATACGCCAGCTAATAACGCACTCCAAAAACCGGCAACCTCAACGCCCGGTATTAAATAAGCAGCAAACATCACTGCCAACCCCATAATAATAAGTTCAACTATAAATCTCATGCTAAAAATTTTTATATGAATATATAAAGAACGAGTTTAAAGCAAAATTGTTTACGAAAGAATTGTAAATCTGCTGTTTTACTAAGGGTATCAACTATTTGAATTATAAAATATTTGTCGTACATTTGCATATCTTGATTAGAGAGGGGACAGTTTAGTCCCCTCTTTTTATTACAAGAAATTTGTAAATCCACTATGAGCATTGAGAAACGGGTTATTGAATTAGTTGAGGAAAAAATTTCGGATAGACCGGATTTATTCTTGGTTGATGTAAAAATGCACAGCAATGGTAAACTTATTATCCAAGTTGACGGAGACGAAGGTATCAATATTAAGGACTGCTCTGCAATAAGCAGACACGTGGGCTTCCATTTAGAAGAAGAAAGCGTCATTACCGATGCCTATAATCTCGAAGTATCGTCGCCAGGAATTGATGCACCGCTTAAGCTATTAAGACAATACCGAAAAAATATCGGACGCTCAATCTCGCTTAAAATGATAGATGGGAGCAAACGTGAGGGCAAATTAATAGCTGTCACAGAAACAAGCATATTGATTGAAGAAACAATAAAAGAAAAAGGTAAAAAGGCGGTACAAACACAAAATACCGTACCTTTAGACCAGGCATTAGAAACAAAGGTTTTAATTTCATTTAAATAAAATGAGCAATATAAATTTAATCGACTCATTTCAGGAGTTTAAAGACTTCAAAAATATCGACCGTCCTACGGTTATCAGTGTACTGGAAGAAGTTTTCAGGAGCATGATCAGAAAGCGCTTTGGAACAGACGAAAACTGTGATGTAATTGTTAACCCCGATAACGGGGATTTAGAGATTTGGCGTACCCGGGCAGTAGTAGCAGACGAATTTTCTGAAGATGACGATTTAGAAATCGAACTTGCCGAAGCTCGCAAAGTAGATCCAGACTTAGAAGTTGGCGATGACTTTATTGAAGAGATTACGTTAGAGAGCTTTGGGAGAAGAGCTATTCTTGCGGCACGACAAACCTTAGTTTCGAAGGTATTAGAGCTCGAAAAAGACGAAATATTTAAAAAATATAAAGATCGTGTTGGTGAAATTGTAACGGGTGAGGTTTATCAAATCTGGAAAAAAGAAACGTTGGTTTTAGATGATGAAGGTAATGAGCTGATTTTACCTAAAACCGAACAAATTCCGGCCGATTACTTTAAAAAGGGTGATACAATCCGTGCAGTAGTCTACAAGGTTGATATGATGAACACAACACCCAAAATCATCATCTCTAGAACTGCTCCTGAATTTTTACAGCGTCTATTTGAATTAGAGGTACCTGAAATTTTTGATGGTTTGATTACCATCAAAAAGATTGTTCGCGAACCCGGTGAACGTGCTAAGGTTGCTGTTGAATCTTACGATGACCGTATTGATCCAGTGGGCGCCTGTGTTGGAATGAAGGGTTCTCGCATCCACGGTATTGTTCGCGAATTACGGAACGAAAATATTGACGTTATTAATTTTACGAACAATGTTTCGCTTTATATACAGCGGGCTTTGAGCCCAGCCAGGATCAGTTCTATTAAATTAGATGAAGAAGAGAAAAGAGCTGCGGTATATCTTCAATCCGATCAGGTTTCGTTAGCTATTGGAAGAGGTGGACATAACATTAAGCTCGCCGGCAAATTAACAGGTTATGAAATAGATGTATATAGAGAAAGTCATGAAAATGATGAAGATGTTGATTTAGAAGAATTCGCTGACGAAATTGACGGTTGGATTCTTGACGAATTTAAACGGGTAGGACTAGATACTGCTAAATCAGTATTAGGTTTATCTACCGACGAGTTAATCAGGCGTACAGATCTGGAAGAAAACACCATATTAGAGGTTATACAGGTATTACGAGCGGAATTCGATTAATTTGGCAGGCCATACGATTAAACAAAAGCAGGCTTTATTTATTATTTTAGTAATAAACAACTAAAAAGCATACTTTTGTATATAAACAAATAAATTTAAGAGGTAAATAGATTAAATGACAGAAGGTAAAAGCATAAACTTACTGAAAGCTGCGAAGGAACTAAACATAGGTATAGGAACTGCTGTAGATTTTTTAGCCAAAAACGGCTATGAGCTCGAAGCAAAACCTAACACAAAGTTAGATCGAGACATGTACGATGTTCTTTTAAGAGAGTTTCAAGGTGATAAAATCGTTAAGGAAGAAGCTAATCAAATTGTTATTGGCAAAATCCGTCGCGAGGAGTCGCCTATCGAGACAGCTGCGTCAAAACCAACCCAACCAGAGGTTGAAAATGATGAGATTTTAATAAAGAACAACAGCACTTTCAGCCCTTCCGTTGAAGATACCCAAGCTACTACGCCTCCATCTTCTCAACAAAAGCTCTCTGCGGTGGACGATAAACCAGAAAAAAGTGAAGAAGCTGATGCTGATGCACATGTTGGTGTAAAAGTTGTTGGCAAGATTGACCTTTCTAGTCTTAATCAACGCAGTCGCCCTGAAAAAAAGGCTTACGTACGACAAGAACCTGAACCAGAGAAACCGGCAGAAGAACCTATTGAGCCAACACCTCCTAAAGAAGAGGTAGTTGAGCCTGTTCAGGCTATTCCAATTCCTCAGCAGCCAACGGCAACACCTGAAGAAAAACCAGAGGCAGAAGAACAAGTTCCGCTCGCTAAAAAAGAAGAACCAAAAGTGGAGGCTAAACAACAAGATAGCGCTATTACTAAAGAGGATACCAAAGAAGTTTTACCTCAAAATGAAGTAATAAGGGCTAAGGCTCAACATTTGAGTGGGCCTAAAGTAATTGGCAAAATTGAATTGCCTTCGGCACCTCAGAAACGCAAAGATCAGCCGATAGCATCTTCTTCCGGCGCTAATAGTGCGGCCGACCATAAACGTAAACGCAAACGTAATAACAATGCTGTAGGGGGGGGGCAAAACCGTAACCACGGAGATAATCAACAACAACGAGGCAATCAGCCTCCTGCTGCTGGTGGACAAAACCGCCCTGCTCCAGCTGGCGGGCAGCGACCAGAATATAAAGGAAAAGGAAAACATGACTTTAATAAAAGCCGTGGACGCCATACCGAAACCCCTAAAGAGGAACCTTCGGAAAAAGAAATACAAGACCAAATAAAAGCAACTTTAGCTCGTTTAAGTGGCGCAGGTAAATCTAGTAAGTTTGCTCAACGAGCGAAGTTACGTAGACAAAAAAGAGACGATGTTGCTTCATCTGCTGAAGAAGCTGCTTTAGAGCGCGAAATGCAATCAAAAGTACTTCGTGTAACGGAGTTCGTTACTGCAAATGATTTAGCGAATATGATGGATGTCTCCGTAACGCAGATTATATCAACTTGCATGAGTTTAGGAATTTTTGCTTCTATCAATCAGCGCTTAGATGCAGAAACATTAACTATTGTGGCCGACGAATTTGGTTACGAAGTTGAGTTTATAAAGCCAGAAGATGAAGAAACCCATACTTTAGAAGAGCCGGATAATATAGGTAATTTAGTGTCACGTGCACCGATCGTTACCGTTATGGGACACGTTGACCACGGTAAAACATCTCTTTTAGATTACGTTCGCAAAACAAACGTTATCGGAGGCGAAGCCGGCGGTATTACGCAACACATTGGTGCATATGCAGTAAAGTTAGACGATGGAAGACGAATTACCTTCTTAGATACACCGGGTCACGAGGCTTTTACAGCAATGCGTGCCCGTGGCGCTAAGGTAACTGATATTGCTATCATTGTAATTGCTGCTGATGATAGTGTGATGCCACAAACAAAAGAGGCTATAAACCATGCTCAGGCAGCAGGTGTACCCATTGTTTTTGCCTTTACCAAAATTGACAAACCGGGAGCTAATGCAGATAAAATCAGGGAGCAATTATCTACCATGAATATTTTGGTAGAAGATTGGGGAGGTAAATACCAAGCGCAAGAGATTTCTGGTAAAACGGGCTTAAATGTTGATCTCTTACTCGATAAAGTACTGCTTGAAGCTGAATTACTTGAATTGAAGGCAGACCCGAAGAAAAGAGCAGTTGGATCTGTTGTAGAAGCCGCCCTAGATAAAGGCCGAGGAATTGTTACTACAGTACTCATTCAAGGTGGTACATTGAGAGTAGGCGATCCCATATTGGCGGGCTCACATAGCGGAAAGGTAAAAGCTTTAACGAACGAACGCGGTCAAAAGGTTATAGAGGCAGGCCCATCTACTCCGGTTCAAATATTAGGGATGAACGGTGCGCCAACAGCTGGCGATAAATTTTATGTATTGGATAATGAGTCAGAGGCTCGCCAAATTGCCAATAAAAGGTTGCAGCTTCAGCGAGAGCAAGGTCTTCGTACACAGAAACATATTACTTTGGACGAAATTGGCCGCCGTTTAGCAATAGGAAACTTTAAAGAACTGAATGTAATCGTTAAAGGTGATGTGGACGGTTCTATTGAAGCATTATCAGATTCTTTGTTAAAACTATCTACTGAAGAAATTCAGGTTAATATTATCCATAAGTCAGTAGGTCAGATTTCTGAATCGGATGTGCTGTTAGCTTCCGCTTCGGATGCCATCATCATAGGATTTCAGGTACGGCCCTCGCAAAATGCCCGAAAGCTCGCAGAGCAAGAGCAAATTGATATTCGCCTTTACTCGATCATCTATGACGCTATAGAAGAGCTAAAAGCTGCCATGGAAGGCATGTTAGCTCCTAAATACGAGGAGAAAATTGTTGCTAACGTAGAAATTAGAGAAACATTTAAAATCAGTAAGGTAGGTACTATTGCGGGTTGTATGGTACTAGACGGTAAAATGAACCGTAATCATGATATCCGTATAATAAGGGATGGTGTGGTTGTTTATTCGGGTAAGTTATCATCGCTTAAACGCTATAAAGATGATGTTAAAGAAGTATCTCAAGGTTACGAGTGTGGATTAAGTATACAGAACTTCAACGATATTAAGGTAGGCGATATTGTAGAAGCATACGAACAAGTTGAAGTAAAGAGAAAATTGTAAGCTTTTTTCTCGACCAAAATAAAAAGGGGGGATTTTCATTAAGAAAATCCCCCTTTTATATTCTATAAATTATACTTGTACTACCCAAGCGCCTACTTATACTTAAACCTCTTCAAACTGTTGCATATCTACCAAACGCTTATACAAGCCGCTTATTGCCATTAGATCCACATGATTTCCCCGTTCAACAATTTGTCCATTATCTAAGACTAATATAATATCAGCCAATTGAATGGTGCTTAATCTATGGGCAATTACCAAAGTTGTTCTACTGTGCATCAATTTATTCAAAGCATCCTGCACCAATTTTTCAGATTCTGTATCTAGGGCAGATGTAGCTTCATCCAACAATAGAATAGGCGGGTTCTTCAGGACCGCCCTGGCTATACAGATCCGTTGCCGTTGTCCTCCAGACAATTTCACCCCTCTATCTCCAATATTGGTATAGTACCCCTTATCTGTATTTTCAATAAATTCATGTGCATTGGCTATCTTAGCCGCTGCTTGCACTTGTTCTAAAGAGGCATGCTCTACCCCAAAGGCGATATTATTAAAAATGGTATCGTTAAATAAAATCGATTCCTGATTAACAGTACCCATTAAATGTCTCAGCGATTCGGTTTGAATATCTTTTATATCTATATTGTCAATCAGCAATCTTCCAGACTGTACTTCTTGGAAACGAGGCAATAAATCCATCAAGGTCGATTTGCCGCCCCCAGAAGGACCTACCAAGGCCACTGTTTTACCTTTTGGCACATCAAAGCTAATATTATTCAGAACCTTTTTATCCTGATAGGCAAAGTTTACCTGTTCAAAGCGGATACCTTCATTAAATCCGTCAAGTTTTACGGCATTTGGCACATCATTTATAGCAGGCTTTTCATCAATTAACTCCAATACCCTTTCTCCAGCGGCAATACCAGAGTGTATATTGCTAAACGAGTCTGTTATAGCCTTGGCGGGCCGCATAACTTGCGAAAACATCGCTATATAGGTTATAAACGAAGCTGCGCTCAATTCTTCGCTTCCCGAAAGCACCAGATTCCCACCGTACAATACTAAAACCGCCACCATTAAAACACCTAACATTTCAGATACAGGCGAACTCAATTGTTGCCGCCTGGCCATCCTTCTGCCTATCTTAGAGTAGTATACATTCTCTTCGTGAAATCTATTTTTAACGTAATTGGTAGCATTAAACGCCTTTATAATCTTCACCCCCGACAATGCTTCATCTAAATAGCTGATCATCTTACCGTATACCTGTTGCGCCTCTGTAGCCTGTTGTTTCAATTTACGAACAATCAACGAGATAAAAAAAGCAGAGATAGGAATTACTAAAATAGCAAAGAAGGTAAGCTTATAACTAATACCAAATAACCAGACAATATAAAAAAGCAGCTGTAACGGTTCTTTAAAAACTACCTGCAATGTAGCTGTAACAGAAAATTGCACGACCTGAACATCGGATGCTATCTTAGATATAATATCTCCTTTCCGTTGGTTATTAAAGTATCCCACATGCAGGTCCATCACATTATTGAATACCGTTTTCCGCAGATTGAGTAGGGTATGAATCCTTAAATTCTCCATAATCCGCTGCGCAAGATACCGAAATAGATTGCTAATAATAACCGATAGAACAATAACTATTAACACGCGCTGAAGCGTGCCATAAGCTCCAAATTGTTCGTTCATCTCTTGGGCAAAATAGTTAAACTGATCTATCAGTTCATACCAATGGTCAGGCTTAGGCACCTGTCCTAAGCTACCCTCTTTTAGAAAGAGCGTATTTAGCAGAGGCATTAGCAAGGCTAAATTTAAAGTACCAAAAAAAACAGTGACTAACGTACAAAGAATATAAGGAATTGCGTATTTCTCTATGGGTTTAGCGAAAGATAATAATCTCAGATAGGTTTTCATTCAATATTTTTAAACCAAAAACACAAAGGTAATAAAAAGCGTAAACACTCTGTTGCTAGAACGTAAAAACTTGGTCTTTATATATAAAACTTACAAAAATTAGTTCAAAACATTCGCTTATACTAATTCCAACTAATTTAGTAAATTAGGCCACTCAATTAAAACAAGATGTCTATAGCGGTTGCCAAACGATTACAGCAAACAGAAGAATACTATTTCTCCAAGAAATTAAGAGAAATTGAAGAACTTAATAAACAAGGAGCGAAGGTAATCAATCTGGGCATAGGAAGCCCTGACCTCCCCCCCCATCCTGAAGTTATTGAAACCTTGCATAAATATGCGGCAATGCCCAACACACATGCCTATCAAAGTTATCGGGGAGTCCCTGCTTTAAGAAATGCGATTGCCTCTTGGTATAATAAATATTATAAGGCAACCATTGATCCTGATACGGAAGTACTTCCTCTCATCGGGTCAAAAGAGGGCATTATGCATATCTGTATGACTTATTTACAAGAGGGAGATGAAGCGCTCATTCCAAATCCAGGTTATCCTACATACAGTTCTGCCGTGAGGTTAACCGGAGCAAAAGGCGTCTATTACACCTTACTGCCTGAGCATGATTGGCTCCCCGATTTAGATGAGTTAGAAAAATCAGATCTCAGCAAAGTAAAGATTATGTGGATTAACTATCCACATATGCCTACTGGAGCCAAAGCAAGTAAGTCTTTTTTTAAGCAGTTGATCGCATTTGCAAAAAGAAACAACATATTAATCTGCCATGATAATCCTTACAGTTTTATTCTAACCGAGGAACCAACCAGTTTAATGGCCGAAGAGGGAGCTAAAGAAGTAGCCATTGAACTCAATTCGTTCAGTAAATCGAGTAACATGGCCGGGTGGCGGATTGGCATGTTGGTGGGACACCAAGATAGAATCAATGAAATCATGCGATTTAAAAGCAATATGGATTCGGGCATGTTTTTACCCTTGCAAATGGCTGCTGCTAAAGCGCTAGAGCTTGAAAAAGATTGGTACGACCAGCTCAATGCCGTTTATACGGCAAGGCGGACTAAGGTATACGAATTACTTGATAAACTCCATTGCAGCTACGACCCCTCTCAAGTAGGAATGTTTGTTTGGGCTCATATTCCTAAGAATTACGCAGACGGCTATCAGTTAAGCGATGAGGTGCTGCAACAATCCGCGGTATTCATTACTCCTGGAGGAATATTTGGAGATGCTGGAAAAGATTATATAAGAGTTAGTTTATGTACCCCTGAGAACGTTTTACAAGAAGCTATTGAAAGGGTGAGAACAATAAAATAAGTTTGTTTAAAAAATGAAAATCGCTATAGTAGGTGTAGGCTTAATAGGTGGGTCTATTGCATTAACGCTTAAAGAAAAGAAATTTGCCACGAAGATTATCGGCATTGATAAAGATGAAAACAACCTCAAAAAGGCACTTCAAATCGGCTTTATTGATGAAGTTAAATCGCTAGAAGAAGCGACCAAAGAGGTTGATATGTTTATATTATCTATACCTGTTGATGCTATCACTAATATGCTGCCGCATTTGCTCGACATCATAAATGAGCATCAGGTCATAATGGACATGGGATCTACCAAAGAGAAGTTGCTTGCATCAATTGAAAACCACAAAAATCGAGGCAGAGTAGTAGCATGTCATCCAATGGCAGGAACCGAATATTCGGGTCCCGAGGCGGCAGTACCCAATTTATTTACAGGCAAAACTATGATCTATTGTGATGCCACAAATAGTGATGAAGATGCCTTTGAAATAGCCGAAAGCTTAGTTGACCAACTAGCGATGCATACGGTATTTATGAATGCCAAAGAACACGATATACACACGGCTTATGTTTCGCATATTTCGCATATAACCTCATTTGCATTAGCGCTTACCGTTTTAGAAAAAGAGAAATCTCAGGGTAGAATTTTTGAACTGGCAAGCTCTGGCTTCGAGTCTACGGTTCGTTTGGCTAAAAGCTCTGCAGCTATGTGGGTTCCCATATTTCGGCAAAACCGTAAAAATGTGATGGATGTATTAGAAGAGCATATCTACCAGTTACAAAATATGCAACGGCTTTTAGAGAAAGAAGATTTCGATGCCTTTTATAAACTTATCAAAAAAGCCAATAAAATCAAGCGGATACTTAAATAAACAGTACGTGAATAAATTGGGGTTGAGGCCAAAGGCTGGAGTCTAACTGTTTAATCCCTATTCACAAGATTAATCTCCATACAGGCATAAAGTGCTGCTGTTTCTGTTCTGAGACGGGTGGTGCCTAAACTAATGGCATGATAACTTTCTTGAAGTGCCGAGCCAATTTCGGACGAACTGAAATCACCTTCAGGACCTATCAGCACGCAATATCTTCCTTTTGGAACGATTAAACCGGATAAGGAATCTTTTTCCTTATCCAAACAATGCGCTATAAATTTTTGGTCGTAGTCATTATGGTGATTTAGCTTCAAAAAATCGGTAAACTTGGTAGTATTATTTAAGATAGGGTGATATGCAGTTAACGATTGTTTTGTAGCGGCGGTAATAACTTTATTGAGACGCTCTATCTTAACATCCTTTCGTTCCGATCGCTCACATAGTAAAGGCGTAATTTCGTCCACTCCAATTTCTGTTGCTTTTTCAAGGAACCATTCAAATCTATCAATATTCTTTGTTGGAGCCACCGCAAGGTGTAGATAATGATTTCGCTTACCAAATTCAACTGATACAGATAAGATACGCACTTCCGTGTGCTTAGCTTGTGCAGCTATTATCTCTCCGTTAAAGAGATTTCCTTTCCCATCAAAAAGCATAATTTGCGCTCCCTCATCCAATCGTAAGACTCTAACACAGTGCTTACTTTCTTCTTCACTGAGCGTATATTTAGTAGCGTGAGCCGCGATATCTGGTGTATAAAATAAATGCACGATATTAGCTGCTAAAGTTCTTCTTCCTTTTCTTCGTCCGGACGAGGCATTAACTCTAACTTCACATATTCAATATTTTGTTGTGTTTTCTTCAGAATAGTGAAAACATAACCGTGAAACTCCTTCCGTTCGCCAACATCGGGAATTTTATCAAAAACCGTAATTACCAGTCCAGATATAGTATCATAGTCAGAGCTTTCGGGAAGTTCATATGGCAAAAATTCATTCACATCATGTACACTGGCCGCTGCCTCAACAACATATTCTGTATCAGAAGCTTTCTCTACTATTGGCTTTTCTTCATCATATTCGTCTTGAATTTCGCCTACCAATTCCTCTACAATATCTTCGAGTGTAACCATTCCAGCCGTCCCACCAAATTCATCTAACACAATAGCTATTTGAATGCGTTTCAATTGAAACTCACTCATCAAATCATTAATTTTCTTATTTTCTGCAATGAAATAAGGTTTACGAATAATGGTCTTTAACGCAAACTCCTTCTGATGAACAATTAAAGGTAAAATATCCTTGGCATGCACTATCCCAACAATCCTATCAATAGTTTCGTCGTAGACAGGTATTCTTGAATAACCTTCACTTATAATAGTTTCAAGAAGCTCGTCTTTTGGGCTATTTAACGCTATCCCTACAATCTTTGTTCGTGGCACCATGATATTCTTCACCACACGCTCATTAAAGTCGAACACATTCTTTATCAGTTCATGTTCTACCATATTTAGTGCCCCACTTTCCTTCCCTTGATCCAGAAGATATTGCAACTCTTCTGTCGAGTGATGCGCTTCATGGATATGAGATCCGAACCCCAAAATTCGAAGTATAAAATTAGCAAAACCGTTAAGCACCCAAATAAACGGACGGAAAATAATATAAAAGAATCTTAATGGAACAGACAGCGCCATCGTGGTTCCAACTGGCCGTTGAATAGCAATAGATTTCGGCGCGAGTTCTCCAAAGACAATGTGCAATACGGTAATAATTGAGAAAGCGAGTACGTGGCCCAAATTAGTAGCAATATCACCAGTAAGCATGATACCGAACATCTCAAATATAGCGTTCACAGCCTTTGTCATCACAGATTCGCCCACCCAACCTAGTCCTAGGGATGCGAGTGTAATGCCTAACTGAGTAGCGGCCAAATAGCCGTCTAAATGTTGAGTTATGTGTTTAGCAACTTTTGCTACACTATTACCCGATTTGGCTTGCAGTTCTATCTGAGAAAGCCGAACCTTCACAATAGCAAATTCTGCTGCAACAAAGAAACCGTTGAGCAGTACCAGAAATAGCGTAACAAAAATTTGGAAACCCATGTACCCTATTTGTTAATAAATGTTTTTTGATAGAGATCCAAACTCTCTTCTATACAAGTATAAGCAAAAGATTTGCCCATCCACTTTTCAATAGTTACATTTTTACCTTCCAGCGCCTTATAATCTTGAAAAAATCGAACGATTTCCTTCATTGTATGTGGAGGAAGTTCAGACAAATCATTTATATAATTTACCGACATATCATTCTTTGCCACGGCAATAATTTTATCGTCCTGCTCGCCACCATCCACCATATGCATCACACCGATTATTTTTGCCTCAATAATCGACATCGGAACTACATCAACAGAGCAAAGAACCAAAATATCGAGCGGGTCTTTATCGTCACAATAGGTCTGCGGAATAAATCCGTAATTTGCGGGATACATTACAGATGAGAACAGTACGCGGTCTAACTTAAGTAAGCCACTCTCTTTATCTATTTCATATTTGGCCTTCGAGCCTTTCGGGATTTCAATAATTGCGTTTACGGAAGAGGGGACATCATCGCCCGGAGATACATTGTGCCACGGATGTGCGTTATTCATATTATTTCTAAACTTAAAAATCTTTATCTTCTTTGACATCCTTTTTCGAACGTCGATTTAAAATCTGTTGCCTAACTATTGTCACTAAAATAGGTGCAGCCGTTATTGCCAAAAAGCCTATTACGATATATTCAATATAATCGACAATATGCGGAAATTCCTTTCCTAAATAAAAGCCAGAAAGCGTTAATGTTAATACCCACAAAAAACTTCCTATAATATTAAATAAGACGAATTTCCTAAAATCCAGTCGAACAATACCTGCAAATATGGGAGCAAAGGTACGTATTATTGGCATAAATCTTCCCAAAATCAAAGCAGCGCCCCCATATTTATTGTAAAACTCTTCGGCCATAACAATATATTTGCGCTTGAAAAGCCAAGACTCCTTGCGCTTAAAAAGCATTGGTCCTGTTCGCCGTCCAAACCAATAGCCCACAAAATTTCCCAGAATACCCGCAATTATCATTCCTGAACATAATGTAAAAATGGAAACATCAAGCAAACCTGAGGCTGAGAACAAACCCGCTAGGAAGAGCAGATAATCTCCCGGCAAGAAAAAGCCAAAAAATAAACCTGTCTCTGCAAAAACAATAAACACGACAAGGTAAAAACCTCCCGACCGGATCATCGTCTCGGCATCGAAATATTGGAAAACAGACAGGCAGAAATCTTGCATATATAGCTCAAAGCTACTAATTATATATCCAAACTTACGAAAAATTTACTGCCATACCTGCATGACAGGCAATTCTGCTCATTTATATTAAATGTGTGAGCCAGTCAGGATAAACACCGATTAGGAGCGTTAGTATTGCAGCGATTAACAAAACAGCTTTATAATTGGCACCAGCATACACCTTTTCGCCCACCCCTTCTTTAAAATACATATTAATAATAACATGGAAATAATAAAAGATAGCAATAGCTGCATTAATTGCGGCCAATATAACTAAGGTTACGTGGAAGTTCGCTATGGCATCGGAAAACAGCATAAATTTCCCTATAAATCCTGCGGTTAATGGAATACCTGCCAGCGACAACATTGAAAGAGTTAAAATAAACGCCAGCAATGGATTAGTTTTACCTAGGCCATTAAAGGCTTCAAAATGTTCGCTACCTCTATTGCGTTTAACTACAATCAGTATAGAGAAAGCAATAACAGATGAAATTGAATACGCAGTAGCATAAACCAACAAAGCTCCAGTTGATTGATTCCCCATATTTAATATAGCAAATAGCATATAGCCTGCATGCGAGATGCTCGAGTATACCAGCATACGTTTAAAACTTTGCTGCACCAAGGCACTTATATTTCCAATAAACAGGGTAAGGATAATTATCAGCAATAAAATTGGCACCCAAAATCCTTGCAGCGCTTCAAAGCAACTCATAAATAGACGCAAAAATCCACCAAAAGCAGCCGCTTTCACTACGGTACTCATAAAAATGGTTATCAAAATAGGGGAGCCGTCATACACGTCAGGAACCCAAAAATGAAAGGGCGCTGCCCCGACTTTAAAGGCCAGGCCCACTATCAACAGCGCAATTCCAGCATAAAACATAGGCGAAATATGCGATGCATTAGTAGTTACATAATCTTTAATAACGGCTAAATCAAAGGAAGCAGTGGCGCCGTAGAGTAACGCTATTCCAAATAATAGAAACCCGGTAGAAAATGCTCCCATTAAAAAGTATTTTAATGACGCTTCATTGGACGCCAAATCACCTTTTCGAATCCCCGCCAAGATATATAATGCAACCGACATAATTTCAATTCCAATGAATAACATGGATAAATTATGGAAAGAGACAACCAGTAGCGCTCCAGTTAATGAGAAGAGCATCAATGTGTAATACTCTGCTACATTTGAACTTATATGATCAAAGTAACCCTTAGATAATACGAAAATAAGAATGGTAATAAAAATGAGCAATATAGAGAAGGCTAATGAAAACTTATCGAACATGATCATGCCATTGAACAAAGGCATTGCTTCGTCTTTCCATAATATAAATTCGCAACACGCAGCACTTAATAACCCGAGCAACGAAACAGGCAGGATGGCTTTATTGGCCTTAAATATGCCCAGATATAAAACAAGTATTGCTAATAATGACAATGTGATAATTGCGCTCATTTGTATTCTTTTATTTACTTATCAGCTAAAATTATTTCTTTCGCTGATTATACTTTTTACTAATTAAACCGTATTTGCTCTACCAGATTCGTTATTGCGGCTTCAGAAAGATGAAGCAAGGGTTTGGGATAAATACCAATAGCCACAATGAAGATCACTATAATACCAAGTACGAGCAAATCTACACCGTTAACATCTTTAAAACCCTGTGTTTGCTGATTTACTTCACCCAACATCACTCCTTGATACATGCGCAACATATAAACCGCTCCTAAAATAATTGTCAAACCAGCGAACGCGGCAACCCAAATTCCCGCTTGGTATATCCCTGTTAATAACAAAAATTCGCCAACAAAGCCATTCGTCAACGGAAGGCCTATTGCACCAAGAACAATGATTAGAAAAGTAATTGCTAAGGTTGGTGCCGGTTTCGCTATCCCTCCTAACAATTGCATATCACGGGTCCCCAGCTGTCTGTAAATAATTTCGATAACAAAGAACAAACCTACGACACTAATACCATGATTAATCATTTGCAGCATTGCTCCCTGCATACTTTGAACATTCCACACCAATACACCGGCAGCTATCAGTCCTACGTGAGCAATAGAGGAATATGCGATTAAACGTTTGATATCTTGCTGTTTAAAAGCGATGATAGAAGCATATACAATCCCGATTACGGCAAGGGCCAAAGCAATACCCCCATACTGATTTACGCCTAATGGGGCTATCGGCAATAACCAACGGATTAACCCATAAACACCCATTTTCAACATAATCCCTGATAGAAGCATTGTGCCCGCCGTGGGGGCTTCTACATAGGTATCAGGTTGCCAGGTATGAAAAGGAATCATAGGCATTTTTATGGCAAAGGCAATAAAAAAAGCCCAAAAAATATACCGCTGTGTTTTCTCGTCCAATGCTAGCTCATAAAACGACTTTAATTCATAATTTGCTGTTGGAACCTGCGTGTATAAGTAAATAATTGCTATCAGCATTAATAAACTTCCGGAGAAGGTGTAAATAAAAAACTTCAATGTTACACGAGCCTTATGCTGTCCTCCCCACAAACCACAAATAAAATATATCGGAATTAAGGCGATTTCCCACCCCACATAGAACAAAAAGGCATCCAGTGCAGTAAATACCAATAGAAGACCGGTTTGCATAAATAAAACAAGTGCATAAAAATTTCCCTTATATGCCTGCCGGAAAGTACTCAATAAAATAAGTGGTATTAAGGTATTTGTGAGTATAATTAACGGCAAACTGATGCCGTCGGCCCCAATGTGAAAATGAATCCCTAAAGTTGGAATCCAAGGTACATTCGTTTCGAATTGGACACTCGCATCGGGCACAAAAGCTATCAACAGCTTAATGGTTAATCCTAGCACCACAACAGAAGAAAACAGTGCCAGCCATTTAGCAAGGCCAGCTTGCTTAATAAGCGCAAGTGGTATCGCCACGATAATCGGTATTAGAAGCAGAAAAAGTAAAACTAAGTTATTCATGTATTTTGGGTTACCTTATCAAATTAAACTATAAATAAACCATAGGCAAGTAGCGCAATAATGCCGATTACCATACAAAAAATGTAATACCCTACATTACCTTGCTGCAACAATCTGATTATACCTCCGGCCCTTACCGCTCCGTTACCAATATAATTTACAATACCGTCAACTATTTTTCTGTCAAAAATGCTAAAGAAGAATCCGGATAAGCGGTTTAGCGGTTTCACGACGATCGCATCGTAAAACTCATCCACATAAAACTTATGATAGGATAATCTTGACAAACCACTGCGCGCTTCATGATCAGCCTGGGGCACAACTGCTTTACTTACATAAACCGAATAAGCATAAATGGCCATGATGATAACTGCAACGGCAGAGATACCCATTAACCCATATTCTGTAGTATGCGACAAATGGAAACCTTCACTCAGCGCCATAGAGTCCGCAAAGACCGGTGTTAAAAAATTCGCCAATGAAGTATTGCCACCGAGAATTTCGGGTAGATTTAAACCACCACCAATAGCAGAAAGAACCGCTAGCACAATCAAGGGAACTGTCATAGCTGCAGGAGATTCATGCACATGCTGTTCTTGTTCGAATGTACCCCTAAACTTACCATAAAATGTTAAGAAGAACATTCTGAACATATAAAATGCCGTGAATAATGCTCCAATAAAACCGCCTACCCATAACACTTTATTATGAACAAAAGCATTGGCTAAAATCTCATCTTTAGAAAAGAATCCAGCCAGTGGTGGAATACCCGCAATAGCAATAGTCCCAATAAGCATGGTAACAAAAGTAATGGGAAGCTTCTTCTTTAAGCCGCCCATTGCGCGTAAATCTTGTTCATTACTCATAGCATGTATAACCGAACCGGCACCAAGAAATAGAAGCGCCTTAAAAAAGGCATGTGTTAGCACGTGAAAAAAGGCTCCAGTAAATGCCCCAACACCCAGGCCTAAAAACATATAGCCTAATTGCGAAACGGTAGAATAAGCTAAAACCTTCTTTATATCATTTTGTGTGACCGCGATAAAGGCGGCCAACAACGCCGTTAATAAACCTATCACCGCAACAACTTCCATTGTTATAGGAGAGAGCGTGAACAAAATATTAGATCTGCAAATTAAATATACCCCTGCAGTAACCATAGTAGCGGCGTGAATTAAAGCTGAAACCGGTGTAGGCCCAGCCATAGCATCGGGCAGCCATGTAAATAAGGGTATCTGGGCAGATTTTCCGGTTGCTGCCACAAATAGCAAAAGCGAAATAAGCAACAGTGAGGTATCGCCCTGGGGCATAACTGCCGCCTTAGGCAAAACAGCTGCAAACTCCAAACTTCCGAAATTGTAGAATAGTAGAAATATAGCCAGCAAAAAACCCAAATCGCCAATCCTGTTCATCACAAATGCTTTCTTAGCAGCAGCTGCAAAATCCGAACGATGATACCAGAAACCAATTAACAAATAGGAGCATAAGCCTACGCCCTCCCAACCAATAAACATCACCACGTAATTAGATCCCAGTACCAATAGAAGCATAAAGAAAATAAAAAGATTGAGGTAAGCAAAAAACTTTGCAAAGCCCCTATCATGCTTCATATAAGCAGTAGAATATAAATGGATTAAGAATCCGATACCTGTTATAATAAGCAACATGATTGCACTCAACGGATCTACTAAAAACGACAAATCAACATGCAGGTTTCCGGCACTGATCCATTCAAATGCCGTATAAGAAAATGATGCGGCATCTCCAGCTAGTCTAGCAGTATATACCAAACTAAAAAGATTGCAGCTGAGTAAAAATGAACCTAAAATTGTTCCGCAACCTATCACAGAAACTATTGCCTTTGGTAATAAGTTTCTGCCTAAACCATTCACAATAAAACCTATTAAAGGCAAAAGGACTATCCAAATCAATCCGGTCATATACTATATTTTTACTCGTTGTTATATTTCTTTTTAACTAAAATGTTAATATCGGCATACACGCTATGGGAAATTACCACAAACCCTAATCGGCTAATTTCACTTCTTACCATTTCAGTTTATTGAGTGAATTAATATCGATTGATTTGGTATTTCTGTACACCATAACTATAATGGCTAAGCCTACAGCTACTTCAGCAGCTGCCAGGGCCATAACAAAAAATACAAATACCTGTCCTGAAGCATCGCCATGATAAACGGAAAAGGCTGCCAATAATAAATTTACTGCATTTAGCATTAACTCTATGGACATCATAATGATGATCACATTCCTGCGGATGAGTACGCCAATTACACCAATTGAAAATATGATGCTGCTCAAAAGGATGTAATGATTAAGCGGCACGCCCTGCAAATCTTTTACAATTGTTTCCATCATATATTTTTTGATTCTTTCTTTGCCAACAAAACGGCTCCAACCATTGCAGTTAATAATAAAATGGAGGAGATTTCGAATGGTAATAAAAACTCAGTGAATAATACTTTTCCCAAATGACCAACAAGCCCTATCTCTGGGTTTTTAAGTATAATTGGATTCGACACTTCCAATGCCCTAATAGAACCGGCAACAGTTACCAATAAACACATTCCAGCAACCGTGCCCATTACTTTCAGCAGAACCGATTTCATGGGTTCGCTCTCTTTATTCAAATTCAGCAGCATCAAAACGAAAAGGAATAATACCATAATCGCTCCCATATATACGATAAAGTTTACCACCGCCAGAAACTGTGCATTCAACAGCACGTAATGCACCGTAAAAGTAAAGAAGGTTATTACCAGATAAAGCACACTATGCACGGGGTTCTTGGTAAAGATAACCATCAAAGAAAAAAATATAGAAAGGAAGGCTATAAAATAAAATAAGCTCACAATGTTAAGTTTATTTGTTTTGATTCATTATTTTTTATGTTTTCAGCAAGCTCTTTAGGTGTTTGGAAATCAAAGCGCTCTTCAACCAATTTGTCTTTTCCATAAATAAAGTCTTTGCGTAGATAGTCTGCAGGCACGTGTGGACCATCCAAATATATCGCTTCCTTTGGACAAGCCTCTTCACACAGGCCACAAAAGATACACCTGAGCATATTTATTTCATATACCGCTGCATACTTTTCTTCTCTATATAAGTGTTCTTCTCCCTTTTTGCGTTCGGCAGAAATCATGGTAATAGCCTCTGCCGGACAAGATAAAGCACACAAGCCACATGCCGTGCAGCGCTCCCTTCCCTCTTCGTCGCGTTTTAATGAATGCATCCCGCGATAATTCTTGGAATAGGGACGCTCTACTTCTGGATATGAAAAGGTAGCTTTTTTCATGAAGAAGTGCCTTATTGTTACGCCCATCCCTTTTATAATTGCCGGCAGATAGATTTTCTCCCAGAAATTCATCGGCTTTTGCGCTAAAACTTTTTTTCTATTACTTAAAGGTTCCATCTTCTATTTCTTTATTCTCGAGAAAACAATTTATTGTTATCTCTCCTTTTATTTTATACATATTTACCAATAGGTATCTTTTATCAAGGTAATAATACCCGTAAGTACAATATTCCCTATCGCTAATGGTATCAGGATTTTCCATCCTAAATTCATCAACTGGTCATACCTGAACCGCGGAAGTGTCCACCGGATCCACATAAAGAAAAATATAAAAGCAATTATTTTCACAAAGAAAACAACCACTCCAATAATGGCTATCCAATTTGGAGAGAGGCCCAGTTGATTCATAAACGGAAAATTATATCCCCCAAAATACAAGGCGGACATTACTGCTGATGACACAAACATGTTGATGTATTCGGAAAACATGTATAAACCCAACTTCATAGACGAATATTCTGTATGATATCCACCTACTAATTCGGTTTCACATTCAGGCAAATCAAAAGGTACCCGATTACATTCTGCAAAAGCACAGGTTATGAATATAAGAAAGCCCAAAGGCTGTACCCAAATATTCCAATTTACAAAACCACTTTGCTGTGCAACGATTTCTCTTATCGAGAGTGTCTGTGTAACCATTAAAAGGGCAATAATAGAAAGCCCCATGGCAACCTCATAACTAATGCTTTGCGAAGCTGCTCTAATCGCGCCCATCAAAGAAAATTTATTGTTAGATGCCCAACCGCCAAGCATAATGCCATAAACGCCTAAGGCTACTACCCCAAAAATATAGAGGATACCAACATTAACGTCAGCTACTTGTAGTTCAATTACGCGATTGCCAATACTTATTGGCTGCCCCCATGGAATAACAGCACTGCTAATGCATGCAGTAATAATAGCGAGGGTAGGCCCAGCAATAAATAAGCTTTTGTGCGCACCGGCAGGTATAATTTCTTCTTTAAAAAAGAATTTACCGCCATCACACAATGGTTGTAAAATACCAAAAGGCCCAGCTCGATCAGGACCTTTACGATCTTGCATAAAGCCAGCCACTTTCCGTTCTGCCAAGGTTGAATACATGGCAATTACAAGAGTCAGCACAAAAACAACAACAACAAGCACCAACTTTTCTATAATAAATGCGGTTTCCATTACGCTATTCTATTTTTCTATTTATAACCGAGCAGACCGTTCAAGCTGCTGCTTATTCGCTTCTTTTAGTTTTAGATTTTCTTTAACTACGGGCAGTGGCTTTAATGTTTCATAATGATTAGCCGAAATTACCGAAGTATGAGCAACCTGTCGTGCACCTTCTATTACCCAATCTGTCGTTTGCTTTTTGTCGTAGCGGCAGGTGTTGCAAATAAAGTCTTCCACTTCTCCGTACTGATCTTTTCGGGCAGTAACTCTTAAAACTTCTTCTCCTTTATACCACAACGTAACTTTACCACTACAAGTTGGGCAATCACGATGTGCTTCAACGGGCTTGGTAAACCACACTCTATTCTTAAAACGGAATGTTCTATCCGTTAATGCGCCAACAGGGCAGACATCTATTACATTCCCTGAAAAATCATTATCAATCGCCTGCTCAATATAGGTAGAAATTTCCGCTGCATCGCCCCTGCCTAAAATGCCATGTACTCTCTTATCTGTTATTTGATCAGCCACAAAAACACATCTATAACATAAGATACAGCGATTCATATGTAACTGAACTTTATCACCTATATCTATCCGCTCAAATGTTCGGCGCTCAAATTCGTATCGAGTAGAAGCCAAGCCATGCTCATAACTCAAATCCTGTAAGTGGCATTCACCAGCCTGATCACATATCGGACAATCCAGTGGATGGTTAATTAATAACATTTCTACCACACCTTTTCTCGCCTCGAGAACTTCATTGGAAGTAATATTCTGCACTTCCATGCCGTCCATCACTGTAGTACGACAAGAAGCAACCAATTTAGGCATTGGCCGTGGATCCCTTTCAGAGCCTTTACTTACTTTCACTAAGCATGTCCTACATTTCCCTCCGCTGCCTTCCAATTTTGAATAATAGCACATAGCGGGAGGAACAATATCTCCCCCGATTTGTCTTGCAGCATTCAGAATAGTAGTACCCGGATCAACTTCTGTTGTTATCCCGTCAATACTTACTTTTATTTTTTCGTTATCAGCCATCTTAATAGTACTTAGTATTGAGTATTTATTAGCTTTCGGCCATTGGCAGTCGGCTATCGATCGCTCTAATTCTCTTTTTATAGTATCAGTTATGAGCTTGGGCGCTCGCCGGTAGAACATATTATTCTGTACCCCAAACAGTCCCTTAACTCAGCAACTATTCAACCAATGTCAATGGATCTGCATAATGTGCCAAGCCGTAGTTACGAATCTGCGCCTCTTCACCATGCAATACATGCCATTCAAATTCATCTCTGAAATGTCTGATGGCACTTGCTACGGGCCAAGCTGCTGCATCTCCTAATGGACAAATCGTATTTCCTTCTATATTTTTGGAAACATCTACCAATAAATCTATGTCGCTCATGTTTCCGTGTCCATGTTCAAGGCGATGTAATACCTTCTCCATCCAACCAGTGCCCTCTCTGCAAGGAGAACACTGACCGCAACTCTCATGATGATAAAAACGGGTAAAATTCCAAGTATTCCGAACGATACACTGCTCTTCATCAAACACAACGAAACCGCCCGAACCTAACATCGTTCCTGTGGCAAAACCACCGTCGGCTAATGATTCGTAAGACATTAAACGACTTTCTCCCTTAGCAGTTTTCAATATAAGATTGGCGGGAAGAATAGGAACAGAAGAGCCTCCGGCAACTACCGCCTTTAAGCGTTTCCCACCGGCTATCCCTCCGCAATACTCATCGGAATAAATAAATTCTTCAACTGGCAGTCCCAACGTTATTTCATAAACACCTGGCTTATTTATATTGCCTGATGCGGAGATTAACTTTGTTCCGGTACTTCTTTCAATACCAATCTTTGCATAGGCCTCACCGCCCATATTCAGCACGGGTACGGTTGCCGCAATAGATTCAACATTATTAACAACGGTAGGACAATTATAAAGTCCGGAAACGGCAGGGAAAGGGGGTTTAATTCTAGGATTTCCTCGTTTACCTTCTAACGATTCCAGTAAGGCCGTTTCTTCTCCACAGATATATGCCCCACCACCAGGCTGTACATAAAGTTCCAGATCATATCCTTTCCCAAATATATTTTTACCTAAAAAACCCGCCGCTTTAGCCTCTTCAATTGCCCTTTCCAAAATACGGATTTGAGGCATCATTTCTCCCCTTACATAAATATAAGATGTATTTGCTCCCAAGGCGTAACTAGCCACTATCATCCCCTCAATCAAAGCATGCGGAATATGGGTCATTAAATAGCGATCCTTAAATGTGCCAGGTTCTGATTCATCTGCATTGCACACCAAATAACGCGGTACACCTTCCGGTTTCGCCAAAAAGCTCCACTTCATACCTGTTGGGAATCCGGCACCGCCTCTTCCCCTCAGTCCAGATTTCTTCACCTCTTCCACAATATCTTCAGGACTAAGTTCCTTGATTGCTTTTTCTACTGCCCGATACCCACCTTTTTGCCGGTAAACCTCCAATGTGTTTATGCCAGGTACGTTGATATGTTCTAATAATAATTTCTGCGCCATTGTATATCCGCTAAATTTATGGCCTAGTATTTATTGCCTGCTTATTTTTCAACTCATCGATCAACTGATCTACGCTTTCCTCAGTAAGGTTTTCATAGTAAGTATAATCGGGTCCTATTTGCAACACAGGGGCCATTCCACATGCCGCAACGCACTCTATCCCCCTCCAGCTGAATAAGCCATCGGTCGTTACCTCATTTTCCTTTACACCTAAGCGATTTTCTATATGTTTCATAATTCGCTCGGCCCCCACTAAGCAACAGGGACCTGTTCTGCACACTTCCAGCACATATTTGCCCTGGGGCTGCAAAAAGAACATGGTATAGAAAGTCGCCACTTCATAAACTTCAATGGGTTCTATTTCCAAGTAATTAGCTACTTTGTCCATAGCATCCACACTTAACCAACCAAAAGCAGCTTGTACCAAATGTAAAATAGGCAATAAAGCAGATTTCTGCTTGCCTTCAGGATAACGTTGTATGACCTCATCGAATTTAGCGATAAGGGTATCTTGAAATTCAACGGGTTCGTTTTTCTTTACACTAAGCATCTAATTCTCCTGCAATAACGTTTAAACTACTCATGTTAATAATCGCGTCGGAGAGCAGCATGCCGCCGCTCATTGGCGCATACATTTGATAATTAACAAAGGATGGTCTCCTAAAATGTAATCGATAAGGGGATCTTCCTCCATCACTTATCAGATAAAAACCAAGTTCTCCATTTGCGCCCTCAACAGCGTGGTAAACCTCTGTTTTAGGCGTATCTATCTCCCCCATCACAATCTTAAAATGATAAATTAGGGCTTCCATATTATTATAGACCATTTCTTTTGGGGGCAAATAAAATTCAGGAACATCGGCATGAAATAAACCTTTTGGTTCCTTTTCGAGTTTCTCCATTGCCTGCGCTATAATTCGAATACTCTGACGCATTTCCTCATTGCGCACCATATAACGATCGTATACATCACCATTCTCACCAACAGGAACATCGAAATCAAAGTCTTCATATGAGGAGTACGGTTCATTAACCCGAACATCATAATCCACACCCGTGGCTCTTAAAATCGGACCACTCCAACTATAGTTCAAGGCGGTTTCCGGATCAACAGCAGCAACGCCGGATGTACGATCGATAAATATTCTATTGCGGTTAAAGAGGTCTTCAAACTCGGCTAGTATCGGCGGGTAACGTTTTATAAATTCTTTGATTTTTGCAAAAGCAATTTCATTGAAATCACGCTCGAAACCACCTATTCTCCCAATATTAGTGGTTAATCGTGCACCACATATCTCTTCAAAAATCTCATAAATAAACTCCCTTTCCTGCATTACATACAGGAATCCAGAAAAAGCTCCGGTATCTACCCCAAGAATTCCATTACAGATAATATGATCAGCTATGCGTGCTAACTCCATAATAATGACCCGCATATATTGCACCCTTTTTGGAATTTCTATTCCTAAAAGTTTTTCTACGGTCATATGCCAACCCATATTGTTAATAGGAGATGAGCAATAGTTAAGACGATCAGTGAGTGGGGTGATTTGATAATATGGCCGGTGTTCGGCAATCTTCTCAAAAGCCCTATGAATATATCCGATAGTGGAAATACCACTTACAATCCTTTCGCCATCGATCTGCAATACATTTTGAAATACGCCATGTGTTGCAGGATGCGTTGGCCCTAAATTAAGGGTAACCAACTCATCTTGAGGATCATTATCATCAAAAACTAAACGATTTGCGGTTATATTTGATTTCAGGTCGTTCATAATCTACAATTTTATCTACCAAAGAAGAAATCCTTCTTGTCTACCCTATTGGGATCTTCCAATGGATATTCTTTCCGCATGGGAAATACCTCCATCTCATCAACATTCAAGATTCTTCGCAAATCCGGATGGCCTGTAAAAACTACGCCAAAGAAATCATAGGTTTCACGCTCCATCCAATTAGCACCATTCCATAATACTGTAGCAGAAGGTATTTCCGGCTTCACTTCATCCAAAAACACTTTCACCCGGATACGAACATTATGAACTAAACTATGCACATGGTACACTACAGCCATACCTAAGGGCTGTGTGGGATAATGTACGGCTGTAATATCCGTTAGATAGATGAACTGCAGGCTCTTATTTGTTTTTAAAAATCGAAGGACTGCTAAAATTTTTTCCTTAGATGTCTCTATAGTCAATAAACCAAAAGGTTCTTCTCCACCACTTATTTCATCACCAAACTGATCTTGCAGTGCTCCAATAAGGGTTTGGTTATCCAATTTAGCCATGTTTATGTATTCCGTAACTTTCTAATAATGCCTTATATTCTTCTGTATCCCGTCGCCTTAAAGATTCGCTTCTTACAATATCCTGTAAACGCATGACGCCATCTAAAATAGCCTCTGGTCTTGGTGGGCAGCCCGGAACATAAACGTCCACGGGAATTACTTCATCAATGCCCTGTAATACAGAATAAGTATCAAAAATACCGCCACTCGATGCACAGGCACCAACAGCAATTACCCATCTAGGCTCTGCCATTTGTATATATACTTGTTTAAGTACAGGTCCCATTTTCTTCGCAATGGTACCCATAACCAAAAGCATATCAGACTGTCTGGGAGAAAAACTGGGGCGTTCAGCACCAAAACGGGCCAAGTCATACGTTGCACCCATTGTTGCCATAAATTCAATTCCGCAACACGAAGTTGCAAATGGTAAAGGCCAGAGGGAATTTGCTCGCGCAAGTCCAATAGCTTTATCAAGCGTAGTGGCGAAAAATCCTGACCCTTCTATTCCCGGAGGAGCTGGGGCTAATTTTATATCACTCATAATTCCAAGGGTTTAAGTGCCAACTGATCATGGCACATCCATCACAAAATGCCACTGCTTTTAAAAGCAGATACGCTCAAATTTAATAATTTAATGGTCAGAAAACACAAACACGAAGTATTTAGAATTGTTCTAAGGTAGGTGAGACTTTTAATCCCATTCTAAGGCGCGCTTCTTGATTACGTAGATAAACCCTAACAATAAAATCCCCATAAAAACGAACATTTCTATTAATCCATCTATGCCGAAAGATCTAAAATTGACAGCCCATGGATACATAAAAATTACTTCTACATCAAAAATAACAAAGAGAATAGCCACCATAAAATATTTGACCGAAACCGGTTGGCGCGCATTTCCAATTACCTGAATACCTGATTCAAAAGATGATAGCTTATTATCTGTACGTAATTTAGGGCCTATTAAATGCGTTCCGATTATAGTTGTTACGCCAAAACCTATGGCTACTATCATCTGAATAAGAATTGGTAAATAATCAATCGGGGTACTTGTTGTAGCCGCTTCCATAGTTTATACTTAGTTTTATCTGATCACTATGCAAACATAAATTATCCTCCTTAAAATATCAAATTATAAGGCCTCAAATCAACAGAATGTTTACAACAAAAAAAGCGCCGGCTTATTTCCGGCGCTATACTTAAAGCTTATTTTCTAATTTATTATTTCTGCTGAGCAGATGCGCCATTTGTAGCAGGTTTTAACTGCTCTAAAGTTTGCTTAGCATAATCATCATTTGGATTGGCTTCTAATGATTTATTTAACAAATCCCTAGCGCCTTCATAATCTTCTTTATTGACTAAGTCTGCTGCCACAACATCATAAGCTTCTGAAAGGCTTCGTTTCACACTTGCAGTTTGGGCTTCGGGTCCTTTAGCTTCAACTACACTAATATATTTCTTAAACGTTTCAACTCCTAGCCCCTGAGGTTCATCAGGGTTATCTAGCAACCGTTCAGATCTGGCCTTAAATAAATAGGCTTCCGCCATATCGGGCGCCACTTCATTAACTTTATCAAATGCACTAATTCCATCCTCCAATATACCTTTTGAAGGGTTAGTTTTTGCTTGATAAGCCATTACATAGTTAAAGTATTGTGCATATCCCCAAAAAAACAAATCGTAATTATACGTTTTCGATTTTGGCGCTTGCGCAGCTGCTTTAAATAATGCACCAGCTAAAGCGAAGTTCTTCGCGTCAAACGTTTTTTTAGCTTCGGCACTTAGATTTTCTGCCAATTTCCAGGTAGTATCTTGTTTAACCCCTTTCGAAACATCAGTTACACCGTCAGCTAACAAGGTCGTATCTAAGGCCTTAGTCGAATCCGTCGCAAGCCTTATCTTCGACAAACCAAGGAAATAGTAATCGTCTGGTATAACACGGGTGGTATCTACTTTTCCGAGGAAATCAGTCAAAGCCGATTGTGCTGAAGGGTAATTTCCATTCTGGTATGCAGCATAGCCTAAATAACGTAAAATCCGCGGATTTACCTTATCTATTTTAGCCATTTCATTCGCTTGCTCCTCCAGATTGGCATAATCTCTAGCCTTAATCATAAAGTCGGCATAGCGCATCCGCGAATCCAATGAATAATCCGTTAAATCCATATATTGTTTATAGAACTTCATAGCTTCCTGAATCCGGCTATCGTAATCTTCTGATTTCGTTGCAAACTGTGCATACGCATTGTATGTTTCTGCAATTTCCCTATAAGCAGGAGCGTAATCCGGATGTTCTTGCGTAATTTTTGTTAAGTCTTCAACAGCTTCCGGAAATGCCCTGGCTTGTTTAGAGATAATTGCCATTTGCACACGGGCACGCGTAAAGCTATTATCCAAATCATAAGCATCTCTATAGCTCATATAAGCGTTACTATTATCACCAACGCCTAAGTAAGCATCTCCCAGAGCTGAAGGGATTGATGCATCCTTTTGATTAGCTTCTTTCGCCTTTTCTAAATAAGTCAGTGCTTTTTTATAATCTGGAGTCTCCAAATTAGGGTTCATATAGGCCCGCCCTATATACAAATTCTCTAAGTAATCTTTCTTTTTTGTTTTCTCTGTTGCCTCAGTAAATAACTTCTCTGCTTCTGCTGCGTTTCCTTCTACTAGCGCTACAGCCCCCAAACCAACTTTATTTAGGTTTTCTTTAGGATCTGCCTCTAAACCCTGCTGAAAAAAAGTCTTAGCAGAGTCGGCATAATCTGTAACTAAATAAATATCACCTAAATAAAAGTAATTCTCAGCATCTTTTGGCTTATTCTGCACCAAATTCTTTAAAACTGTCTTGGCCTTAGCATATTGCTCGGCGTCGATTGCTGCTTGTGCATCTTTCAGACTTTGTGCATAAGAAGCCCCCGAAGCCATAAAAGCGATCGCAAGACCTACAGTTGCTGCTCTTCTTATCATTTTCATTGTTCTTTTAATTTATTTTAAAGTCTAATATACTATTTTCTTATTATTATTTCCCTAGATGGAATACTATCAGGCAATAATCCAGACTTCAGGATAAGCCGCTGCCCTCTTTCGCCATATAAAAACGCAGAAAAGCCTAAACCAATTGCCTCTTTCCCCTGTACATTTATACAATAAAGTCTTCTGGTAAATGGATACAAATTTAACGCCAAATTAGATTGTGTTGGCTTATAAAAGCCATCATCTCCGGGCTTTCCCTGCTGATTCTGAACGCCTAACAGCTTAATATTATCCACGTAAGCAGCTAGATCTGGTGTTGGTTGTACTATCCAGTTTATCCCTACAACACCAACACTTTGTGGATTTTCATTTACATATTTCAGTATAGCCGCATTACTCTTCAAAGCATATACACCTTTCTCTGGCAATTTCTCTACATTGGCTAATTTTTTGAAATAGGCCACTGTACTCGAATTTGCGTTATCAAATACTAAACCTTTGATTCCTTCTACGGTTTGTCCTTTCATCAATTCGATGATATCCGTTGTTTTAATGGTAGAGTCGGTATTTGACTTATTGGTAATAATAGCGATAGCATCCGTAGCAAAACGCACGGTTTTTGGATATATTGTTTTAGCTTTAAAAAAATCCATTTCTTTAGCAGTCAATTCCCTAGTGATGATTGCTATCTGCGCAGAATCATTCAACAGTGCATTAACAGCTTCGTTTTCAGGTTTTGCTACCATCGTTAACTCTGCATTAGTATAGCTGCCTTCAAATACAGCAATCTGATCCTCTATCAACGGCGCTATTGTTTCATCTACTAAAACCGTTGCTCGCCCCATAAGTATACCTTGCCCATCCTTTGATGGTGCATTATTGCAAGCAAGCAACAAAAAGGCTAAACTTATGATAACAAATATGCGGTTATTTACCATGTTTAGGTATTCTAATAGGTAAAACTAATAAAAAAATTAATACGTGCCAGTCTTCCCGTAATAAAATTTGTGCTATTGTCTGACCTTCATCTTCTGCCTATTCGTTGATTTTGCCACAATCGTGCAAATCTTAAAAAGGAATAGACAATAAGCAGTAAACCAAACAAGGTACGGTACGTCCTGTCCAGATTAAGTGGAAAATCTTTCCAGAAAATAATGATCAATCCTAGGACAAAATAAAAGCCAAACATACATAGGCCCAAAATGGACAGAAATCGCTTTGTGGGCGATTTCCGTCTATTGCTATTTTTACTTTCAAGCATTAATTACATTCCCTGAAGATTCAATTTAATTGGTAATGAGTACGATACACGTACAGGTCTACCATTCTGGATACCAGGCTTCCACTTCGGAGAAGCTTTCAGCATTCTCATCGCTTCTTCACCAGTACCATACTTTAAGTCGCGGATAACTTTGATATCTGTTAATGAACCATCGCGCTCAACAACGAACGAAACATGAATCGCACCACTCACACCCTGTTCCTTAGCCATCTGTGGATATCGATAGTTATTTGAAACCCATTTATAAAACGCCTGTAGTCCACCCGGAAATGAAGGTGGTACCTCCACTGCGTTGAAATCCATAATACCAGATCCCTCTTCCGTTACCTGCGCATCTTTCGGCCCTTCACCTACGGGCATATCGATACGGATATCAGCAGTTGGGTCACCAGCTATAGTCTTTGGTCCCGGATCAGCTTTCTTTAACTCTTCAACAGTAGGTGGCTCCTCTTCCCTTACTTGCTCTGCAGGCACTACTTTGGGTGGAGGCATGCGCACTTGATCCACACGTGGTGGTGGTGGCTCTACTGGGGGCGGTGGAGGTGGCGCCTCTTCGTTCACCGGTGGCGGTTCTGAAAGAACCACTTCCGTTTCTATTACATCTTCCGACTTATCCACTTGATCGCCTCGAATCGCCTTAATAATCATAGGAGAGGTAATCAATCCTACAAATATCAATATACCGATGAGCAGTGCCCTGGCAGTATATTTAGGCGAAATAGAACGCAAATCATAAGCGCCATAGGCCTTATTACGTCCTGCGAAAACGACATCAAGCCACTCCGGTTTAAATATATCTAATTTAGACATTTCTATTTCAAATTTCTGGGAGTTAACCCATGGTTAATAAATTCCCTCGCTTTTCAACAAGTCAACTTCTGGATTACTAATATCACCAATCATATATTGTGTAGCGTTCACGATCTTCATTTCATCCAAAATATCTACTAAATTACGGTAATTGGAATTATCGCTTGGTCTAATTACAACTATTAGGCCTTTTCCAGTTGCTGCTTGCACATCCTTCATCTTCTTTAGTAGTATGGGTCTAATCCCACTCTTGCCATAATCTACAGTTGTAGGGCCTTCTAATGGCTTTTCCAGCTGCCCCATATAATATGCTATCTTATTATTGGCGCCTAAAAGCACGGTCATACTTCTGTTATCAGCAAGTTCCAGATTATCGTCCTTATTTTCTTTATCCTTATCAGGCATAGCTACATCCATTGCATGTGGCTTTGCCAATGTAGTGGTTAGCATAAAGAAGGTAATCAGAAGGAAAGCTAAATCTACCATTGGTGTTAAATCAACCCTTGGCTGTTGTTTACCACCGGTATTTAATTCTGCCATTTCTTAATTCTCTTTTAATGAATTTGATTCGTTCACTCTAATCTGCTTCTCTAAGGTTCGTCACTAAACTAAATTTATTGATTTTTTGCCCTTGGAGAATGTCTATCACTTTTCTAATAGCAGGATATTGCTCTTTTGCGTCTCCTTTTATAGCTACGCGCATTTCCTTATTGTCTATTTCTTTAGTGGCATAACGTGCTGCGATAATCCATTCATGCAATTCTGAAGGATTATTGCCGACCGAATCTGCAGGAATTCCCGGTTGCAAACCTTTTTTGTTGCGCTCGGTATTATCCATAGCAATGATTTGCTTCAGGTTCCCAAAGGGTACACCAAAACCTTCCATCAACGAAAACCGCTCTTTCTCTTGTTTCGAGAACCCTACGCTGTATTTCTCAGACATTCTCTCCAACATACGTATCCTTATGTTAGGCCCTGCAACTCCAAAAAAGACCTTACCATTATCTCCCACCGTAATGGTACCCAAATCCGTGTCTGGCACCTTAATCTGTACCGTTGATGCAGGGGTATCTACTGGTAAAGGCTCTGGTTGGCGAGCAGTAGCAGTAAGAATAAAGAACGTAAGCAGCAAAAATGACACATCACACATCGCAGTCATGTCGATGGTTGTGCTCGCTCTTTTTACTTTAATCTTTGGCATCTCTTTACTTTTATAAATAAATAAAATCTGTTCTCTTACTATAGTGATGCAAATTCCATAGCGTTTCCATAAACCCTATGTATTTTTTCACTTCTTTTTTATTATTTATGTTTAGATGCGTAAGTCTGAACGATTGAAAAACCAGCTTCGTCAATAGAATAGGTTAATTTATCAATTTTAGAAGTAAACACATTATACATAATTACAGCAACGGTAGAAGTAAAGATACCGGTCGCTGTATTGATAAGTGCCTCAGAGATACCGTTTGCTAGTTGCGCTTGGTCAGGTGCGCCACCTGTACCTAATGCCGAGAAAGCCTTGATCATACCTGTTACTGTACCCAGTAGTCCGGTTAATGTACCGATTGATACCAATGTAGCAATAATGGTCAGGTTCTTCTCTAACATAGGCATTTCAAGAGCTGTAGCTTCTTCAATTTCCTTCTGGATAGCCAATATCGAATGTTCTGTATCCAATGTGCTGTCTACAGAAGCTTCTTTGTATTTTTGAAGACCCGCTTTGATTACATTCGCAACAGACCCTTGTTGTTTGTCACACTCGCCAATAGCGGCATCAATGTTTCCTGTAGAAAGGAATCCCTGTACTTTTGAAACAAAAGCATCTACATTGCCTTTTCCTGATGCTCTGCTAATTACAAAGAAACGTTCGAATGAAAAAACAATGGTCATTAATAATAAGCCTAGAAGGACAGGAACGATATAGCCTGCTTTGTAAACCATTGCAAAATAGTTCCCTGGTATAGGTTCGCCTTCTGGATCACCACCTTGGAAATTACCGGGATCTCCCATTACAAATTTCCATACCAATGCGCCTATTATAAGGCAGATAATAATTGCCAGACTTGCAAATACGTTAGAACCTTTTGAGCTGCTCTCTTTTTTAGCCGGGGTTGGTTTTGGTGCGTTTGCCATTTTCTTGATTTTTTAGTTTTTAGTTTTTATGGATTAATTTTAATTGTACAAAACACTTTGCCTCCTCATCATTTTATCAAAAAGGCAAAAGCAAATTTATAATTTTAGATTTAAAAACAAATTTATGTAATATTAACTTTAAAATATTCTCTTTTTGTAACGTGCAACAGCGGCATCAACGCAAAAAAAGAGCTTTTATTCTATCAATTGTCGTTATTTTACAAGGACAATATTTTACAATAAAAACTATTTTTTTTTGCAATTGCAAATAAATGACATAAAAAAACAAGGATTTACACTTTTACTTTTTAAAACCATTGCATTAAAAATGTCTAATAGACACCTGTCAATAATCTGCTAATTTATTCGTTGCCAAGCTTATAATAATAGTGTAAAACAAACACTAACTATGAGGATATTATGCTCCTTTTACGCCGGATCTTTTTAAATACCCAAAACTCGCGTTGTTTAATGATAGTTCCTAAACGCTAATACGTATTCTATTATTGTGCCTCAGCGTTTAAATAGTAATTTTGATTTTTTGATAAATCATTTATTTAGGTTTTCATCCTTAAAAGTCATACCCGAACAAGCGCCTATCCACCAGCAAGCTTTGGCTGATAGCCTTGCTGTCGGAGCACTTCGAGTACCTTCTGCCTAAAATCGCCCTGAATCAGAATCTCCCCTGCCTTAATCGACCCACCAACACCACATCGCTGTTTTAGAAGCTTTCCTAGCGCAGCTAGATCATCCGCTTTACCGACAAAGCCTGCCACCAAGGTGACCGCCTTACCTGAACGGTTCCTTTTATCTAAAAGTACACGTAAGCGCTGCTGAGAAGGAGCCAGTGTCTCGACTTCCAAATTATCCTCCTCCACGTAACCAAAATCGTCATTAGTAGAGTAAACAATGCCTTCGTATTGCTTTTTCTTATGCTTTGCCATTTCTATACTAGCTTAATTGAACTAACATACAACTTTTAAAGAAGAAGGCAAAACATCTATAGATAATTTTTGGCCTAATTCAGTAGGCTCCCCATCCAAATGTACAGGCCCTTTAGTTGATCTATCAATAATAATGTGCTTCCCTTTAATAATTTCAACATAATCTGATTGGTGTGCTGTCCGGCTGAATAAATGGTAAATCATTACCGGAAACTGAATCAAGGGAAATTGCTTAATGATACAAACATCAAGCAAGCCATCGTCTGCCGAAGCACCCGGAGCGATATAAGCATTATTTCCATATTGAGGAGAATTTGCAATACTAATCATAAAAGCCTCTCGGTGCAATACCTGCCCGTCTATATCAATAGTGTATTGTTGTGGCTTATAGCGGCTAATCTCCTTTAATATAATTTTCATATACCCTATTGGCCCCCTCGTTATATTTTCGGCAAAACGATTGCTTATTAGTGCATCGAATCCCATACCTGCTACATTAAAAAAAGCCTTCCCATTTATTAAACCGCTATCAATCGTGCTTATATTATAGCTATTTATCTTTTCTATTGCTTGCGAGATATCACTTGAAATCTGTAAATACCTTGCCAAACCGTTTCCAGAACCTTCGGGAACAATCGCCAGCGGCACTTCAGTATTCAATAGTTCCCGCGCAATCTCATTAATCGTGCCGTCGCCCCCCACAGCCACTATTAAATCAATCTGTTCTTTTATAGCCTGTCTTGCAAGTTCGGAAGCATGACTAGCACGTTCGGTCACTTTAAACTCAGCATCATACAAGTCAGCATCCAAAAATTTCCGCGCTATTTTTTCAAAACCACGTTTATTCTTACCTCCCGAAATTGGGTTTATTAAAAATTGAATCCGCTTTTTTTTCATGTAATAAGGCCCTCATGGGCAAAAGTACTGAAAATAGTAATTTATTTACTATGCTGATATTTTGCGCGACATTGTAAGATATCAATAACGCATGATGAACAGTTCATCGTTAGATCAACTAGTTCTCAATGAATGAATCAGCAATTCCCTTTTAATTTAAAGAAATGAATTGTACTTTTGCAATGGTAAAATGTGGAATGATTTGCGTGCCAATAAGACGGCGGGATTGCAACCACAGTAAAAAAGTGCTAATAACTGCCTTTCAGCTCTGTTTACACTCCATGGTTTACTTATGAAGCATTTTGCACAATGAAAATTTAGTATTAACAAATATTGAAAATTAATATTTATGCCATATTTATTCACTTCAGAATCCGTTTCGGAAGGACACCCAGATAAAATAGCCGATCAAATTTCAGATGCGCTAATAGATAATTTCTTGGCTTGGGATGCCGATTCGCGGGTAGCCATAGAAACAATGGTTACCACCGGCCAGGTAATTTTAGCTGGAGAGGTTAAATCCCGCACTTATTTAGATGTGCAGAAAATAACGCGGTCTGTCATAGAGAAAATAGGTTATACCAAATCTGCCTATATGTTCGAGGCTAATTCTTGCGGTATACTATCTGCTATACATGAACAGTCGGCAGATATAAACCAAGGTGTTGACCGGAAGGAAAAACAAGATCAAGGAGCCGGAGACCAAGGTATAATGTTTGGTTATGCCAATAAGGAAACCGAAAATCTTATGCCGCTTGCACTGGATCTTTCTCACAAACTTCTTTTTGAGCTTGCAGCCTTACGCAGAGAAAATAGTGAAATAACTTATTTACGACCCGATGCAAAAGCACAGGTTACTATTGCTTATAATGACGATCATACACCTCTTCGTATCGATACCATTGTAGTATCTACCCAACATGACGACTTCGATACGGAAGAAGTTATGCTGAAAAAAATAAAACGTGACATCATCGAGTTGTTGATTCCTAGGGTAAAGGCGCAACTAAAACCCGAACTACAAAAGCTATTCGACGGTGCGATTACTTATCACATCAATCCCACAGGAAAATTTGTGATTGGAGGCCCTCATGGAGACACCGGATTAACTGGCCGAAAAATCATTGTTGATACCTATGGTGGAAAAGGCGGCCACGGCGGCGGGGCTTTTTCGGGCAAAGACCCTTCGAAAGTCGATCGTTCTGCGGCCTATGCTGCACGGCACATCGCTAAAAATCTTGTTGCGGCAGGCGTTGCCAATGAGATTCTGGTCCAGCTGTCTTATGCTATTGGTGTAAAACATCCTATGGGAATTTACATTAATACCTATGGCACGAGTAAAATCACATTAACTGATGGCGAAATTGCAGACAAAATCAACCAACTGTTTGACCTTACGCCCTATGGGATAGAGACACGCTTAAAATTGCGCAATCCTATTTATGCAGAAACCGCAGCTTATGGACATATGGGAAGACAACCTATGGTAGTAAGCAAAACGTTTGAAAACTCTGTTGGCGAAACAAAAACTGTTGAAGTTGAACTCTTCACTTGGGAAAAACTAGATTATATCGGGCAGGTCAAAACTGCCTTTGGTTTATAAAAATCATCTTTAAACAGGAAGGCCCAGCTCTTTGAACTGGGCCTTCCTGTTTACTTTGCATAAAATTATTTATTTTTACCCGTCAACATGTTTCATACGCAACATGAGTTGTTATCCAGAGAGTTCTAATTAATCGCAATTAAATGAAGAAAATTTTTGGTTATATCCTAACGCCCTTACATTATCTTTATTTTGGTATAATGCTATTAATTTTTCATGTTATACAATGGCTCAGCTTAAATTTAGGCGGATATAGTGTACATAAGAAATCTGTCGACCTACTCAATTGGTTTCTTACTAGCAGCTATTATTTGCTCGGAAATAATGTGAAGTTTATCAACGATAAAAACTTACCCACCAATCGTTCCATTATTTTTATTGCCAATCACCAAAGCATGTACGATATTCCCCCTTTAATTTACTTTTTACGGAAGCACCATGCAAAGTTTATTTCCAAAATTGAGCTGGCTAGTGGTATTCCCAGCATATCTTATAACCTTAAGCATGGTGGCGCAGCCAATATAGACAGAAAGGACCCAAAACAATCTATTGCTGAGATATTGAAATTGGCTCGAAATATGAAAGAAAAAAATTGGTCGACAGTTATCTTTCCCGAAGGCACCCGCTCAAAAACTGGTATCATGAAGCCATTTGCCGTAGGCGGAATTGCTACGATTCTAAAAAAAGTTCCGAACGCCCTAATCGTACCCATCGCTATTAACAACTCTTGGAAAATGGTGCAATACGGCATTTTCCCATTAAACACCTTTACCGCAATGAGCTGGGAAGTGCTTGAACCAATAGAACCTGGCAACCTCACGGCAGAGGAGGCAGTAAAAGCAGCAGAGGAAGCAATAAGAGTAAAGATCACCCACTAATTACTTCCCTAATTACTTCACCATTCTGCCCTTCCAATAATATTTCCCTGTATTGCCAGCAATACCGATATAAATCATATAAAATATATGCAATATGCTGAGCAAAGGCAAATTCAATAAGAGCTTTTCTTGATGAATAAATCGTGTTAATGGAAAGAGAAAAAGCATTTCCGCCAGTATCTTCACAAATAAAACACATAGAAATACAATAAAGAGTTCTGGAAAAAACAAACTTAAGCCCGCCGTAACGAGAATAAATAGGTTAAATAACCAAATACTCACACCTAAAGCCACCACCTTTTTATCTTTATATTTGGTGCTTTTGGATGCCCAGCGTTTGCGCTGTCTTAAGAATTCCCTTAAATTTTCTTTTGCCTCCGTGTATACCATAGCTTTTTCTGATTTACAAAAACCAATAGCGGCTGGATATTTATGGGCTACCTTATGAAGAAATAATTCATCATCACCACTCGCCAAATCATCAATACCCTGAAAGCCCCCTAATTCATAAAAAACATCTTTTCTATAGGCCAGATTAGCCCCATTACAAGTAGATGGTTTACGTATTCCGATTGAAGCCGCACCGAGGCCTATTAAGTAGAGAAACTCCAGGGTCTGCAACCGTTCAAAATAACTTTTCTCCCTGTGGTATACAACAGGCGATGAAATAAGCTTATATTCTTCCTTCTCATATAAAGCTACGATTGTACGCAACCAATCCCTTCCCATTAAGCAATCGGCATCCGTAGCCACCATTAATTCACCCTTTGCCTGGGCAATTGCCCTACTAATTGCCTTCTTCTTATAGGAATTTAATTTTTCATCGCTGCTCAGCTGGATGAGCTTAACTCCTTTTTCTTTATAAGAAGCTATAATCCTCCCGGTATCATCCGTCGAATGATCGTCTACAACAATAAGCTCGAATAGCTGCTGCGGGTAATTCTGGGCTAAAACAGCTTCGATTGTTTCTGCGATATGCCGCTCCTCATTTCTAGCGGCAATCAGCACACTGACACTTGTTTTGACAGCAGTTTCAGCCATCTCAAAACTTGGTATTGCCTGCCATCCTTTATATAAGATTAACAGTGCATACACATAATACACACACAAAACAGCGGTAATACTACTAACGATCGGAATTGCCAAAGAAGTTAATTTTAAAGACAAATACTGAACCAATAATAGCCGGAACTATTAAATTAATAAACCATATAGACGCAGTAGCAGCCATAATAGCCAATTCTTGGGTTGTTATAAAGGCGAAAAGATAACCTGCAGTCAAGCTCCGTACACCCACATCCAGCAAATCTAATGAAGGCATCGCAGATTGAATAAAAAACAATAAAAAAACTAGCAGCACCATCGGCGCTCTTGGTAGCTCCGGTATTAGCACCTGCATAATGAGCGCATATTGCGAGGTAAATATCACAAATCTCAAAAGTGAAAGTGAAAAAATATGGTTTAGTTCCCGCGTGCCATACCTTTCCAATAAATTGAAAAATCGTTGGACTTTAGCAAGCCATTTTATCCTGCTTATAAACCTGCTCAATAGTTTTATTCTGAAATACATCGTTAGCAAGATCCCGATAAAAAAAACAGCAAGGACACAGCTAATTACATAAAGAATAAAAGGGATTTTTTGGTAAGTCCCTAAAAACCATATAAGGGCAATTGCTCCCATGATATTGGTAATCACCAACTGAGCAAAGGCGCCAACGCCCATGGCTACTACACCAAAAATACGTTTCCTAGGCCTTAAAAACAACACACGCCCACCATACTCTCCAATCCTATTTGGCGTAAAAATAGCCCAGCTCAGACCGCAAAATACCGATTCAAATGATTTATAAAAAGATATTGGTTCTATTGGTTTGCAAAGGTATTGCCATTTAGCACATTCTATTAACCAATTAGCCAACATGAGCGCAAATAAGGAGACAATGGTCTGGAAAATAACTTTTGAACTTAATTTTCTCATAAGAAAACTAAATTCCTTTAGGTTTCTATTATCGTTAAGTTTGTTGTACACAAACCATAATACTAATAAAAGTATTCCGATTTTTAGCATGATGCTAAGTATTTTCTTTCCCTTTGTACCCAATGATGAGAATATTTTCTGCAATGTTAACAAACTTAAACGAATTACTTCCACTCGCGCAATACAAAATTAATGAGGAATATTTCGCTATAAACTTCGTAATATTGCATCATGTTGCATCATGATGTAAAAGAGCGAATTATTTTAGGAATCGACCCTGGAACAAAGGTTATGGGATATGGTCTCGTAAAAGAAACGGGCAAAAAAATAACTTTATTAAGTTTAGGCATCATAAAGCTCGGCCATTTAGATAACCATGCGCTAAAACTCCAGCGTATATTTGAAAAGACAACCGCACTGATAGAGCAATATAATCCTGACTGTATGGCGCTTGAAGATCCTTTTTATGGAAAAAACATCCAAGTAATTTTAAAATTAGGAAGAGCTCAGGGTGTTGCAATGGCTGCAGCTCTTGCCAAAAAAATAGAAATAGCGGAATATGCTCCCAGAAAAATAAAACAATCGGTTACCGGTAATGGGAATGCATCCAAAGAACAAGTAGCCGCTATGTTAAAGAGCCTCTTAGCTTTTCAGGAAAGTCCGCAATTCTTAGATGCAACAGACGGACTGGCAGTAGCCGTGTGCCATGCCTTTCAGGGCCAGAGCGGCGCTATCGCTGGTAAAAGTTATTCAGGTTGGAATGCCTTTGTTAAAGATAATACGCACCGACTTAAATAAATGGAAGCTATCTACCCATTTGTTAGTTTAGCTAATTCCTGCCTGATGCGTTCCGCATGCTCACTTAACTGCTCATCTGTCAATTTCAGCTTCTCTTTAGAAAAGTTCAAATCGCCTATTTCATTGATAGGAACTAAATGGATGTGCGCATGAGGCACTTCAAGCCCTACTACTGCAACCCCAACTCTTTCGCAGGGAAAAACTACTTTAATAGCGGCGGCAACAATTTTAGCAAACATCCATATTCCCATATAAGCAGCATCTTCAATATCAAAGATATAATCGATTTCTGTTTTCGGGATTACCAACACATGTCCCTCTGCTAAGGGATTAATATCAAGAAAGGCTAAAAAATCATTTGTTTCGGCCACCTTATGAGCGGGTATCTCTCCAGATACGATTTTTGAAAAAATAGTCGACATAATTATTAAATAAAAACGTGAAAGGAAATCCTTTAGATTAACATGCGGTTATGGCAGCAACCGCACATAACCGCAAAAGATCTATCTTGAAATTTCCAGTATTTCGAGTTCTATCTTACCTGCCGGAACTGCTATTTCGGCTTTATCTCCAACAGATTTACCAAGTAGCCCCTGGGCAATCGGCGATTTTACCGAAATCTTACCAGATTTAAGATCGGCCTCTGTTTCCGAAACTAACTGGTAAGTCATGATAGTTCCATTCTTTGTATTCTTCAATTTCACAATTGATAAGGCCAGTACCTTGGTTGCGTCCAGTTTAGATTCGTCAATCAATCGCGCATTAGACAATACTTCTTCTAATTTTGCGATCTTAGCTTCATGCAAGCCCTGCGCCTCTTTAGCTGCATCATATTCTGCATTTTCCGATAAATCCCCCTTATCCCTTGCTTCCGCAATAGCTCTCGCAATAGCCGCTCTTCCTTCCGTTTTAAGGTATTGAAGTTCACCTTTCAGTTTTTCCAATCCTTCTTTACTATAATAAGTTACATCTGCCATAAAAAATACTTTAAGGTTATAGTATAAAAAACAAGCAAGACCACACTTCGTTGATAAAGCATGGTCTTGCTGACTAACACGAAGATAATTTCTTTTTTTTAAAAAAACAAACTTGGTTAGAATCGTTAAACCCCTTTAACAATTATTAACATCTTTCCGATCTGCCTATTGGTTTTCGGCCACAAACTTATACCCCAAACCACGTACGGTTTGCAAATGCTGAGGTTTATCTGCATTCACTTCAATTTTCTTTCTCAATCTCACAATATGCATATCCAATGTCCGCGTATTTACATTAGAACTATAACCCCAAACAACCTGCATAAGCTCTTCTCTGCTGATTACGCGATCTACATTTTGTAAGAAATAGAGCAATATTCTATTTTCAAGAATCGTAAGTTCTATTTTTTTCCCCTCCCGGACGAGCGAATGTATATTCGGGTGGTGCTCTGTATTGCCAAAATATAAGGTGTCGTTAGCATTATTTACAAAAAATTTCACCTTATTTTCTATCATAGCTATCAATACATCCATATTGAACGGCTTGGTGATATAATCTGAGACCCCGAAGCTATAAGCATCTATTTTATCAATATCCTGAGATTTCGCCGTCATCATGATGATGAGGTTATTGAAGCCCGCCTTGCGTAAATTAGCACAGACCTCAGATCCCTGTCTTCCGGGCAGCATCCAGTCTAGCAATACTATGTCCGGTTTTTCTTCCAGAATTAAAGTTTCAGCATCTTTTCCATTAGCAGCCTGTATCACTTGGTAATGTTCAGACTCTAAGCGATGAACTACCAAAAATCGAAGATTTTCATCATCCTCAACTACAGCAATTTTCGTGTTTCTTTGCATAATTTTGCTTCTGTACTATTATTTAAAATTTTATTCTACATGCGGTAGAACCACTAAAAATGTCGAGCCCTTTCCTTCTGTACTTGTAACCTCTATATTTCCGTTCATAAAAACCAACAATTCCTTACAAAAGGCCAAGCCGAGTCCTACACTTCCTTGTTGGTTATATTGGCTTTTCACTCTATAAAATTTTTTAAATATATTCGCAAGCTCCCTTTTTGGAATCCCAATACCTCTATCAACAAACTTAAACATAATTTGCTTTTTTTGTTTAAAAATTGTGATTTTTAACACCCTATTCCCCTGTTCCGAATATTTATATGCATTATCGATCAGGTTTTGAAAAACACTACCTAATAATACGCTGTCTGTATAAAAGGTAGAAACTTCTTTGATCGTATATTGTAACTTAAGATCTGGATATTTGATCTTATAACTATTCATTATTTTTTCGCAAAATTCGTGCAGCTGAATATGTTCATATTTCAACTTAATCGACTTATTTTCTATCTGGGTAAAAGATAACAATGTATTCAGTAAGTTATTTAACTTATCAGCTTCTTCGTCTAAAATTTTACCATAATGCTTCCGTGCATCTTCCTTCAGCTCTTTAGCGCTCCGAATATTATTACCTGCAATTTTTATTACACTCACAGGTGTTTTAAATTCATGCGTAAGATTGTTAACAAAATCGTATTGCAATTTAAACATCCGATTGTTAAAACTGATATTACGATAAATCAAATACCCTATGACGAATAGCACGAGATAACCTAAGGAAATCAATAATGCAAGGGGTAAAAAACGCCTATTGACTTCATCTGCAAGAAAATTTCTATTTGAAGTAAAATATATTTTATAAGCAGCAAGCGCCCCAGGCAATGGGCTTTCTGTAGTCATTAAATCAGGATCGGTATCTAGTGTTGCATAGAACAACGGTTTGATTTCGATCTTCTCATACAATTCGGGATGGCTATTTTCAAGTTTAATTTCCCGTGGATCGATATAATAGGTAAAAATATCATGTTCGTATATCGATGTATTATCGGTATTCCCTTCTTCGAATTGTTTATATACTTTGATATCCTCCTTTCTAGGGATATTCATAAAAGTAATCTTTTCGGGTACTACCGTGTAAAAAAAATTATTGATTTCGTCGTTATTAACACTTCGCGAAGTATCAGCAAGGTCGATGAAATTAGCCAATTTACTTGCCATACTATTAAAATCGTCTGCTACCCTAATATCGAGCGTACTATCCTGCTTATCGGCATAAATTATCTCGCCATTGAGATTATTTCTACTAAATTGATAAACAGTCTTAGGGCTTATGCTTAATCCACTAATACGACGCCCAATATGCACATCATAAAAAACAATACGGTTCACAAAAGCGTATTTATTTAGTATGGAGTCTGCATAGATGGTAGCGGTAGCCGAATCTAAGTAACCTTGATAAAAAGAAACCTCCGGAATTCTATTAAAGAAAAAATCATTATAAGAAGCTATATTCCGCTCGAGAACATCTACCTTTTTTCCAACAAATTCGCTTTCTATAACGTCCCGCGTATATTTTTTTGCCAGCCCCAGTGCTATAATAAAAAGTACCGATGCCAATACCACAAAAATGGTAATGAGCCAATAGTTTTTTCTATAATAGTTCTGTGTAGCCATACTGCCGATTTTTCAGCAGGGTTAATTATCGTTCAAATTACTCGAAAAGAAAGCTTCCAATTGCTGATAAAATTCCAATCGAACCTGTTCATTCTTAAAGTAATGCCCTTCTCTTTCTTTCAAGAAATAGGTAATCGCTATATTTTTACTCTTTAACTCCCTAACCATTTGATTTGTTTCATTAACATTTCCTCTGTCGTCTTTTCCACCTTGCGCAATAAATATAGCTCCCTTAATCTTATCAGTATGAAAAGCAGGAGAAACTGCCCTGAAATAATCTGCCTGTTTTTCGGGGTTACCTACCATCTCATAAAACATTTGTAAATAGGGCTTATAATACGGCGGAATCTCTTTTAAATAGGTAAATAGATTAGTAATACCCGAATAAGAAGCCGCACATCGATACACATCATTATGAAAACAAGCACCGTAAAGCGCACAAAATCCACCGAAGCTGTAGCCAAAAAGACCAATCTTCTTAGGGTTTGCAATTCCCTTATCTACCAAATATTGAACTCCATCTGCAATATCGTCTTGTATTTTACCTCCCCATTCACCAAATCCCGCCGACCAAAATGCCTTACCATAACCCGTTGAACCACGATAATTCGGTTGAAATACTGCATAACCACGATTAGCCAAAAACTGAACTTCGCTATTGTATTCCCACACATTTCTTGATGACGGGCCATTATGAGGCATAACAATTAAAGGTAAGTTCTTTCCTTCCTTGTTAAAAGGAATGGTTAAATAGCCACTTACTGGCATACCATCGCGAGACCTGTAGTTTATAGGTTCCATCTTACTCAACTTTACGCCATTTAGAGAAGGGTTAACATCAGCTAATTTCACTAATTTATCGTCTTGCAAATTGTAAAGATAAAATGCTCCAGGGTCATTATCAGCATAAGTACGTACAATAAACCGCATTTCCGCATCATCCTTGTCAACAATCCGTATCCAATAGTTATTCAATCGCTTTCGTATTCCCTGATGAATTTCTTCGATTCGCTTATTAAAATAGTATCGTTCTGGTTGCCAAGTATCGAAATCAAGATAGGCAAGGTCTTTTTCTTTAGTAGAAAACCTTATATTATCTATATCAACATCAGGATGAACATAGATAGTTTTAATCTCTTCTCCCTTTTTTAAATCGACAACTACAAGAGCCAGTTTATCCCGATTAATGTTTGATAAAGCATAGATCTGGTCAGCTTCCCCATCAATAAATCGCAAAGGCCTAATGGTGTTCTTAAAATTGTTCTCAAATACACGTTTAAAGGCTTGATGCTCATTTTCTCGATATAATATTGTCTCATTAACACCGTCGCTTGCAATCGCTAATCTTATTTTCCCATCTAAATCGGCAAACCAGCTACTAATATTACCTGGATTTTTAGCCACCATATTCATATTACAATCGTGAATATTCAACCGATATACATCAAAAACCGAAGGATCCCGTTTATTAAGGGAAATAAGCATCTCATCACTATTTAACAGGTGCTGACTTACCCATCTGAAGCGCATTCGTTCTGGAACTATTAGGTTCCGAACCGATAAGGATTCTCTATTAACCGCATAGATACCTAAGTTATCTTCTTCGGATCGCTCTTTCCAAAAAATAAGCTCATGGTTATCCGCCCAGAAATAATTAACAATATTTTTATCTCCTTCTGTGGTAACACGTATGGGTCTATCTTTCGCTAAGGACGTGATATATATATTCTGTACACCTTTATAGGGTTGTAAATAGGCAATATAGTCGCCATCAGGCGAAATTTGGAAATTCCCTTTAGCAGATTTCTTAAAAAAGCTTTCTATTGGTATATGTTGCTCTTCAACAAAGTTGCGGCATCCCAATGTGCTTAAAAGAAAAAAAATTAAAATAATAGGAGTAAAAACCTTCATATACCTCACTGCTTAATTATTATCAATATCCTACTATCGGTGACTATCCAACATTTCAAAAATTCAATTTCTCAACTTTATCTTTGGTTAAGATAACAAAAGAAGAAATGCTATTCAAGCGCATCTCGTAACATTTAAAGTACACTCTTCTACAAGTCAACCTACCTAAGCATTAAATATACCATAGGATTCTTATCTTAGCCAAATGATTTTATTTAATATTACGCATATTATAGCTGATGATAAGGCCGATCAATACCTACGGTGGCTTCAACAGGAATATATTCCACTTGTTAAAGAAAAAACCGCTTTCAAAGATATAAAGCTATTTAAAATTTTAGATTCGCCAAATGAGGGGCAATCATTAAGTTTACAACTTCTTGCATCTAAGCTAGAAGATATTACCGGCTTTAAAGAATCTTTATTCTCAATTTTACAAGATAAAATGCATCAGGATTTCCGAGGACATCTTTTTTTATTCGACACTACGATGCAACACATTGATTTACAAATAACTGAATAAATAAACATGAACTTCACCAAAACACCTATTGATGGATTAGTTATTATTGAACCAAAAATCTGGAAAGATAATAGGGGCGAATTTTTAGAAACATATAATGAAAGTCTTTTCAGGGATAATGGTATTGATCAGCATTTTGTGCAAGACAACCAGTCATTATCCCATAAAGGGACACTGCGGGGTCTGCATGCTCAAACAGGCACCCATGCGCAAGGCAAACTCGTTAGAGTTGCCAGCGGTAGTGTGCTAGATATTGCAGTAGATATACGAAAAGCATCTCCGACTTTCGGCCAAACATTTCACATTGAATTAAATGCAACCAATGCAAAAATGCTCTGGATTCCTGTCGGCTTTTTACATGGCTTTATTGCACTGGAAGACCATACGATTTTCACTTATAAGGTAACTGGCAAATATGATAAAGAAAGCGAAATAGGTGTACGCTATAATGATCCCAGCTTTAACATCCAATGGCCACTTTCGCAAGAAGAATGGATCGTATCAGAAAAAGATTTACAACTCCCGTTATTGAAAGATATTGATAACCCCTTTTAGTGTTGTTGAGACGTTGAGATTATTGAATAGTTGAATGGTTGAGTAGTTAGACTTCGTAACGGTAATTGAAGCTTTCGCATGGGCTACTAGTCAACTACTATCACTACTCAACTACTATCACAACTTAACTACTCAACTACTATCACTACTTAACCACTATCACGACTCAACTACTTTATCATTTCATATAGCTCATCTAGTTTTGGAGAAAGTACAATTTCTATCCGTCTATTAGCGCTTCTCGCCTCAGGTGTATCTGTTGTATCTACAGGTGTAAATTCTCCCTTCCCCGAGGCGATAAGCCTTCTGGCATCTACTCCCTCCTGCTCGGTAAGGAACCTTACAACAGATGTAGAGCGCAAGACACTTAGATCCCAATTATCCTTAATCTGTCCTAAACTTCTTACTTTCTGATTGTCTGTATGACCTTCTACCGCTATATTAATTTCTGGTTGTGTATTTAATACTTTTGCCAATTCAGTTAAGACCTGTTTACCGCGGTCATCAATGACAATACTCCCGGATGGAAAAAGCAATTTGTCTGTTAGGCGCACGTATACCTTTCCATCGCGCATATCAACGCTCAATCCATTTTCTTGAAATCCAAGTAAGGCTTGTTGCAACTTATCTTTAAGAAGATTACTAGCTTCCTCCCGCTTACGTAGAATATCTTCTACTTCTTTTAAGCGCTGCTCTCTTTCGGCAAGATTACTGGCCAGTTTCTTAACCTCACTTGAACTTGAGGAAAGGTGTTGTTGTAAGGTGGCCAATTTCCTTCCGAGAGAAGTCGTGTCTGCCTTTAATTTGGCTAACTGATCCTCAAGATTACCATTTCGTATTTGGGCAGCTTTCCATCCTTGATTAAGCGAATCTTGGGTATTTAACATCGCCTGGAAAGCCGTTGGAGACATCACCTTACATGCGCTCATCACTAAACTTAAAAAAATAATAAAGAGAAAACCTCTAAGCATATATTCCTAAATAAATCAATAGATTAATCCACATCATCCTGATACTTTGGGTTATATTTAATTTTAGGTGTAAGAAAAAACAACAAGAGCAATCTCGAATACCGATAATTAAAAGGGGCCAAGAACAATATCGCCACAAATAATACTGCCGAATAAAGCCACGGCGACTCACTATTACTGAATAGATAGGTCAATAGCCCAATTACAAGTACTTCTAAAACCGCCATGGCATAGCTCACATACATTGCAGCGTAAAAATAACCAGGTTCTATTTCAAACTCCAAACCGCAATAGGGGCAGATATCATTGGTGCGTTGTTTTCGAAAGTTGTAGGTATTGCCCATAAACACTTTTCCAACCCGGCATTGCGGACAACGTGCTTCAACCAGCGCCACTAGCTTATTGCGATAAGCCATCCCTTTAAAATAACCTTAATTTAGATTAGCCGGATCATGCTTAAATCCAACTTCAATCTTCTTCCGTCTATACTTCTTATACCACAAATAACCGACGGCTCCAACAGCAATATAAGGCATTGCCAATAAAAACAAAATCCCTTTATTCAGCCCCCGCCCCTGTGTGTTTCCGTCCTTTACAGACTGCTCCGCATTTAAGGTACACATAGCACATTGTGCGTAGCTCATTTTAATATTCACTGTTAAAAATGTTATCGTTAATAAAAACGACAATCCAAGTATTTTAATTATTCTATCCATAATATAAGAACCAAGCATCTACCCTCAGTAAAACGAATTTAAAC
>Ga0182736_1000564_pt1 | contig 53229 bp, 31 predicted proteins | sample eDN5th30CKraftBY_FD_128882 | JGI IMG/M metagenome (GOLD analysis project Ga0182736, IMG submission 128882) | Enriched backyard soil microbial communities from Emeryville, California, USA - eDNA 5th pass 30_C Kraft BY (version 2) (version 2) | ecosystem: Environmental > Terrestrial > Soil >... | reverse complement strand
CGATTTTTTTAACATAGTTCTTACAATTTGTCTTTGCTAAATTTTTATGCTCTTTTTAGCGTATTTTTCACTTCATATTTTTGATTTAGCCCGCTAAATCTGCAAACACGAAGCAAATAATCCATCTAAAAGTAGCTATAAAAATTGTTAGCAATAAAATTTAAACAGGCTCTTAATAAAAAAAAAAAATGTATGTGTGTATGCGTTACCTCAAAACGTCCTTACTATATAAACCAAATCTCTATGAGCCGGGAAGAATATCGCTTATTATATGAAAAGTATCTCAAGGGACTGTGTGACGAGAAGGAGAAAGAGGCATTGTTTAACTATGAGGATGGCTTTTATTGGCCAGACGATTTGGAAATGCCGATCTTCATTAGCGATCAGGAGGTGAAAAATAATACCTATCAACAGATTATACATACGATCGGCCTTGCCAAAAAAAGAAAAAAACCGGTGCTTATAAAATGGGTTGCCGCTGTCATTTTCCTCCTGATTTCGGGCGTATCGTTTTGGTGGTATACGATCAGACATCAGACAAACCCAACCTATGAGCTAACCCATCGTCTGTCTGCCTTTCCCGATTCGCTAGATAAGCAACCGATACTCCGGTTAGCCAATGGAAAGACGATACCCTTAAATGGTGAGAAAAAAGGGATACTGACCACTTCTTCACAAATAGCTATTCGGAAGGTGGCAGAAGGAAAAATACAATACGAAGTGGTGTCCACTGCATCCGCAAAAAATCCAGGTAATAACACCATTATCATTCCCCGTGGCGAGCAGTATCAATTGGTTCTACCTGATGGAACAAAAGTTTGGTTAAATGCGGCTTCATCATTAACCTTTCCCGAATTCTTTGCAGGTAAAGAGCGTACCGTTACACTAGATGGTGAAGCTTATTTTGAAGTAGCCAAGCATACCAGCATGCCCTTCTATGTGAAAGCTAAAGGAACTACTATTGAAGTTTTAGGCACACATTTTAATGTTTCAGCTTATAGCGACGATCAACAGGTAAAAACAAGTCTAATGGAAGGAGCGGTGAAGCTTTCGAATGAAAAAGCAAGTACTATTCTAAAACCGGGTCAACAGGGAATTTTTTCTACTAACAGTGCTATTCGGATAGAAACGGTTAACCTAGGGGATGTCAGCGCTTGGATGAAGGGATATTTTATATTTAATGATGAGCCTATTGCGAACATTATGAAACAGGTGAACCGTTGGTACGACGTGGATATACAGTATGAGGGAGATGTTCAGCAGGTTAAATACGGAGGGATGATTTCGAGATACGATGATGTGCGGCAGTTTTTGCGTGTTTTGGAAATGACGAGCACAATACACTACAACATGGAAGGGAGGCATATTACATTGAAGAAGTAACGTATCATTCAATAGCCTAAAAACCAGGAACGCTCCAACGTTCCTGGTCCAAATCCATAGTAGCTATGGAGAATAAAGGCTTTTCAGACTCTTAAATGCTATTTTATAAATCTAAAAAAACCGACAATCAAATGTATGAAATTTCTGTGGCATTCGGATCCCTTTGCCGGGGTTGTCTGCAGCGCAAACTATTCCTAATTATGAAATTGTCCTTTCTGCTGCTGCTCGCCTGTTTATTTCAAGCTAATGCATCATCTTACGCACAACAGGTTACGCTCCATAGTAAAGGTGCATCACTTGTAGAAACGTTAAAAGAAATTGGTAGACAAAGTGGTTATAATGTTTTTTATGATGCGCGTATCATGGAAAAAGCAGAACCTGTTACCATTCAAGGACGAAATATCCCATTGCTGGAGGCGCTGCAAGAATGCTTTGCCCATCAAAATTTAACCTATGCTATTGAGGAGAAAACGATTATCGTGAAGGACAAAGCAGCATTGAGATCAATCGAGACGCCTCGTTTGCAACAAGTTGTTAGTGGCCAGGTCGTTGATGTGAATGGAAATCCGCTTGCAGGGGTCTCCATAGTAGTAAAGGGATCAAAGAACGGTACTACGACCGACAGCGATGGAAAGTATACGCTTCGGCTCAATACCTTAACAGGTACCTTACGGTTTACGCTCATCGGTTATACGGCTAAAGAGAGCGCTGTAGAAGGAGGAACCTTTGATGTTATTTTAGACGAACAGGCGAGCGACTTAGATGAGGTGGTGGTTGTGGGGTACGGAACACAAGCAAAAAAAGATTTGACCGGATCAATCGCCACCGTTAGTGGCGATGATATAACCAAACGTAGCACATCCAACTTATCGAATGCGCTGCAAGGGGCTGTGCCAGGTCTGAGCGCCACACGGGGAAGCTCTGCTCCGGGAAATAGTAGTTCGTTATTGCTTCGTGGTATGACGACGCTCGAAGGTTCTTCAGACCCTTTAATCTTAGTTGATGATGTGCCCGTTCAAAGTATTGACGATGTCAATCCTGATCAGATCGAATCAATTTCGGTATTGAAAGATGGCGCGTCAGCAGCGATCTACGGATCACGAGCTGCGGCGGGTGTCATCATCATTACTACCAAACGGGCAAAAACTAATGTTTTTAGCGTAAATTATAATGGTGAACTATTGTTCGATCACCCCACCACTATGCCGGGCACTGTTAGTCCAGTTCGCTACATGGAAATGTATAATGAGTACATGTGGAACGATGCTGGGAATGGAACAGACGAGTATCCTGCATATGCAAAGGATCTTATTGTTGATTATTCGAGTCTTCATCTGCAACATCCTGATCAATATCCGATAACGGACTGGCCGAATCTTTTATTGAAAGATTATGCTCCAGGGTATCGACATAGTATTACGCTTAGTGGTGGTACAGACAAAGTAAAGACCATTGCTTCGTTTGGTTACGACAAGCAAAATGCGTTGTATGATAATAGAACATGGGAAAGGTATACGGCAAGAATTAATAATGATGTGAAATTCAATGATAAATTCGGGGCTTTGTTTGACTTTTCGTTTCGTACAGCTACATCCGATCAGCCAATTATTGATCCAACGTCTGCGGTATTCAGATACGCGCCTATTTATGCGGCAACATGGTCTGACGGACGAATTGCCGAAGGAAAGCAAGGCGACAACATTTACGCAATGCTGCATGAAGGAGGCCTTTCTTCCAATAATACCTATAAATTATTTGGAAAGGCTGGTGTTTTCTACAAACCGCTTAAGGGCTTGAAAATATCTGCTAATATCGCCCCTAGATTTGATTTTACCCGGTTTAAAGAATTTAATAACACCATACCCTATTGGGCCTATGACGATCCAACGAAAACACAGTCGCCAAAATATATATCGGGCCATAACGATAAGCAGGCAAATCTAACAGAAAATAGGGATTTCTACCGTACCCTTACCACACAGGGTTTTGTTAACTACGATACTAGTATTGGCGATCATAACCTTTCAGGGGTGGTGGGCTTTGAAACCTTCCAGTCTGAAACAGAAGACCTAAATCTCATTGGTAAGGAGTACATTTCCAACGATTATCCTTACCTGAATCAAGCTCCCGTAGATAAAGTATACGACAATGGTTCAAGTTTAACGGAATTAGCTTATGCTTCCTATTTTGGTCGCTTAGAATACAATTATAAAAATACATATTATTTGCAAGGTAATGTGCGCAGGGATGCTTCTTCCCGTTTCAGTTCCAAGTATAGGTGGGGTACTTTTCCTTCCATATCTGCCGGTTGGGTACTCAGTAATGAATCTTTTTTCAAAGCGGTAAAAATACCGATCAGTTTTGCTAAAATCCGTGCTTCTTACGGCTCTTTGGGAAATGATCGGTTGGGGAATTACTTGTACTTATCTACCATGCAATTTATGAATGCGTTGTTTGCCAATGGACGGGATGTTGTAGCTCAACGTGCTGCTGCACAGCGATTTTTGGCTATAGAAGACATTACCTGGGAAACAACTACCTCTTTTGATCTGGGTTTCGATCTTGCCTTATTGGATAATAAAGTTTCGCTTAACGCAGATTATTACTGGAAAAAAACTAAAAATATGCTGCTTAATGTCAGTATTCCAATGTTGAGTGGATATGAAAATCCCATGGATAACGTGGGCGGTATGAATACCAAGGGATGGGAAATTGCTGCTACCTGGAAAGACCATATTGGAGATTTACACTATGCGGTATCGTTCAATCTTTTTGATTCGAAATCGATTATCGGAGATATAAAGGGAAAACGTATCCTAGGTAGTTCTACACTATCGGAACAGGGAACCGAATACAACGCTTGGTATGGTTATAAAGCTGATGGCCTTTATCAGTCGCAAGCTGAGGCTGATGAGTCGGCCACAACAAGCGGTAATATCAAAGCCGGTGATATTAAGTATGTAGATATCAGTGGTCCGGATGGCACACCAGATGGGATGATCAATGAATGGGATAGGACGTTTTTAGGGGGGTCTACTTTGCCAAGATATCAATATGGAGGCAAAATCGAACTTGGGTACAAAAATTTCGATTTTGGGATGACGTTGCAAGGAGTAGGCAAACAAAAGGCTTATGTAGGTCAAAATTACACCCGGCCATTTAATTTAAGCTGGGAGTCGCCTCCCGCCATCATTGACGGCAATTATTGGAGCGCTTATCACACGGCCGAAGAAAATGCAGCAGCTCGGTACCCACGTTTGTCGCAAAACTCGGTCAACAATAATTATGTTTTTTCAGATTACTGGTTGATTAATGGGGCTTATCTGCGCGTGAAAAACTTAACCCTGGGGTATACCTTGCCAAAATCTTTTCTGAACCGCGTGGGTTTCTCCAACCTTCGTATTTATATAACTGGAAATGACTTGTTTAGTATTAGCGATTTCCCTAAAGGAATAGATCCGGAATACAATGGCGGATACCTAATCACGAAGTCTTACATATTCGGGGTTAACCTGAGATTTTAAGTAATTAAATTGTTTTTAAAATGAAGAATTATAACATAAGCTACCGGCCTTTTTTCCTTTTATTCATTCTTCTCTGGGGTTCCTCATCCTGCACGAAGCTCGATTTGTACCAAAAGGATGCTGCCAATACAGGTGATTGGTATAAAACTGAAGACCAATTTAGGCAGTCGATCAACGACCTTTATCGAAACGATTTCTGGCTAAGAGATGATGCAGGAAGAAGTGGTTGGGACGACGATTTTCAGCGCAGGATGGAAGTGTATGATATTAAGGGAGGTACGGTTGCGTCTAACTTTAGTGAGGCATCTACCTATTGGTTTCGGATGTACAAAGCTATTGAGCGGGCTAATGAAATAGCCGACCATCTGACGCAGCAAAGCGGCATCTTAACGGACGAAGTAGCTAATCGGTTTCTTGGAGAGGTTAATTTTTGCAGAGCCTCCTACTGGTCGTATCTTATTACACATTTCGGTGATGTTCCATTCTATGAGCAGCCGATCACGATGGACGAGTCTTTCGAAATTTCGCGTACCGACAAGCAAGAGATACTCCAAAAAATCTATACCTATTATGATGATGCAGCGCAATATCTACCTACTGCTTATAGTGGTGTGAGTTATGCTACTAAAGGTGCTGCTTTGGCACTTAAAGCTCGAGCTGCCATTTATATGGGCGACTATGCGGTTGCGGCAAGGGCTGCTCAAGATTGTATGGATCTCGCGGTTTATGAGCTACACCCCAATTTTTTAGAACTCTTTCTTTCCAAAACCAAGAGCTCTAAAGAAGTGATTTTCCAGATTCCAAAAAGTGAAGACTTTAATGAAATTGCGTCAAGTGGAATGGTTGAAGGTTATTTGCCTAGAAATCTTGGAGGAATCGCTTCGAGAGACCCTTCTTGGGCATTACTTGCTTCATTTGAATGTACCGATGGGAAGACTATCGATAAATCCCCATTATTCGATCCAAGAAACCCCTTTAAAAATAGAGACCCCCGGTGTGCCATGACGATCATTCCGTTTGGATCTTTGAAAGACGGTGATGGCCTGTCTCCAGAATCTGGTTCTACCTTTATTAATATGGAGTACAATCCCCATCCAGAACATAAGCAGGTGATGAATTATAATACGGACGCACGCATACGTAATCAGGACACGCGATCGGTGAATGCTTATGCAGCGTTTAATGGCTTACTTTGGAAAAAGCAGGTGGATGAGGATTGGTTAGATCTCGTTACAGCTCCTAATCGCATTATCATTCGTTATGCAGATGTGTTGTTGATGTATGCGGAGGCGAAGATCGAATTGAATGAAATCGATGAAACTGTTCTGGAAGCCATTAATACTGTTAGACGGCGGGCTTATGCAGGTACTGATATTCCGGCACCTTTAATTACCTCTACCGATCAAAAAGAATTACGGTATAAAATCAGAAATGAGCGGCGCATGGAGCTGGCGGAAGAAGGGTTGCGGTACATGGATCTCATTCGTTGGCGTTTAGCGCATAAAGCTATCAAAGGTAATATATATGGCTTAAGTAACGTGGCCGTTAATACAGATGTAAATGTAGCGCCAACAGGACCTTTGATGGACAATGTCGTTAAACCCGGACTATGGTTCTGGGGTATGACCCCCACTATTGATGAAGATGGATTGCCTAATTTTGATAAGTTATATCAGGCTAATTTGTGTAGGGTGTTAAATGTGATGAATTTTCCGGAACGACAATATTTATGGCCGATACCTGCGGATGAATTGTTGTTAAATAAGAACCTGACCCAAAACCCTGGATATTGAGTGTTATGAAAGGTTTGTTAAAATAAGGGGTTGAATATGTTCATGAAACCAGAAAATAGGCGCTGGGCTATTGCGCTTGTGATTTTTTTAGCTACGGTATTTAATTATTTCGACCGACAGATTTTGGCCGTACTGAAACCAACGTTGAAAGAAGTATTCGATATGAACGACGAAGGTTATGCCTTGATTGTGAATGTTTTTACCGTATGTTATGCCTGTATGTATCCGGTAGCCGGCTGGCTGGTAGATAAATTTGGAGCGAAAATAATTATGCTACTGGGCGTATTGGGATGGGCTACGGCTAGTATAGGAGCTGGTATTTCCCGTACTTTTGCCCAGTTTGCCTTTTTTCGGGGGCTACTCGGAATCGCTGAACCTTCGAATTTTCCGGTTAAGTTGCAAGTTGTAACCGTTTGGTTTCCACCTAAGCTGCGGGCAACAGCCAATAGCTTTTGTGAGGCAGGAAGCTCTGTTGGGGCAATTCTTGCCCCGCCCTTAGCGGCCTGGTTAGCCATTCGGTTTAATTGGCATATCGTTTTCATTATAGGTGGTATAGCCGGATTGGTGATAGCCCTTTTATGGTTTTGGATTTATAGGAATCCACCAAAGGCCATAAGCTTAGCTGCAACGGGAAGCGAGACAGTATCTAAAAGCCCTTCATTTAAATGGAAACAACTGTGGACGAAGAAAAGCCTGTGGGGTGTTTTGCTGATCCGTTTTGTAAGCGATCCTTTGTGGTATTTCTGCTTGTTTTGGCTTCCAGGATATTTACAGGAAGAATCTGGCTTATCCCTAGCACAAATGGGTTTGTTTGGATGGATACCTTTTCTGGTGGCCGATTTGGGCGCGATTGGTGCCTCAGCCTGGTCTGATCGCATGGTAAAAAAAGGCAAGCAACCTTTAGGTGCCCGTAAGTTGATGCTGACCGTTATTGCTTGCTTGGCACCCCTTTGTGTACTAACTCCTCATTTGTCGAGCGCTTACACCACATTAGCGGTGTTTAGCTTAGTCGCTGTCACCTGTTTGACTTGGCTATTCAATATCAATGTGGTGGTTGCAGAAGCCTTTCCGCTAGGTAATGTGGCCAGTGTATTGGGTATAGCAGGTGGATGTGGAGCAGTAGGAGCGGTATTGTTGAATTACTTTGTCGGTCAATATATCAGCACAATTGGTGCCGCGAACATATTCGTTGTGATGGCATTTCTACATCCGATAGCTGTTGTGTTACTATGGGTTTTGGTAAAACCAGAGAAAGTTCCCAATCAGAAGAAATAAATTATGTATGGAAAAGAAAGAAACAAGAAGAAGTTTTATTAAAAAATCAGCAATATTTACTGGAGCGTCGGGACTTTCGACGCTATTTCCTGCGTCTATCCAACGCGCCTTAGCCATTAATCCGGCGCCTGGAAGTAATTACTTAGATGCCGAACATGTTGTACTACTCATGTTGGAGAATCGATCTTTTGATCATTGTTTCGGTACCTTGAAAGGGGTTCGTGGTTTTAACGATCCGAGAGCGATTACTTTAGCGAATGGAAATCCCGTATGGTTGCAAAGCGATGCGAAGGGGCATACCTATGCGCCCTTCAGGTTAAACATTCGGGACACCAAAGCCACCTGGATGGGAGCACTTCCCCATAATCGTGGTTCGCAGGTCGACGCCTTTAATCGGGCGAAGTTCGACAAATGGTTGGAAGCCAAACAGTCGCCCCATAAAAAGTATGCTGATATGCCCCTTACGTTAGGGTATTATAACCGTGAGGATTTGCCTTTTAATTATGCCATGGCGGATGCATTTACCATATGTGATCAGAATTTTTCTTCGGGGATGACCAGTACGCATCCCAACCGGCTTTATTTTTGGACAGGCACCATCCGTGATCCAAGATTTCCTACTTCCAAGGCCTATATCCGTAATCCGGACTTAAAAACAGGTGAAGAAACCTGGAAGACATTTCCCGAACGTTTAGAGGAGCAGGGTGTTTCCTGGCGCATCTATCAAAATGACTTGGCCTGTGGTGGCGGCTTTGAAAGTGAGGAGAGAGCCTGGTTATCCAATTATAATTGCAATCCACTCGAATTCTTCCCGCGCTATAACGTTAAATTTTCTGCTAGAAATATCGAGAGTCTTCGGCAGCAGCTTCAATTACTTCCGAAAGAAATCGAAGACTTAAAAAAGAAACTTTCTTTATTCGATCCGCAAGCGCCCAACTATCTTAAAATAATAACAGCTTTGGGGATAAAAAAGGAAGTATTGGCAAGTGCACAAGCTGAACTGAAACAATATAGCGCTGCCAATTTTGAAAAGCTAACGCCTTATCAAAAATCCCTTTACCAGAGAGCCTTTACGATTAATGATGCCGATCCGGATTTTCACCAGTTGGCTGAGGTAAGCTATCAAGATGGTGATGAAGAAAAAACATTTCAGACGCCTAAGGGCGATATTTTTTATCAATTCCGTCAAGATGTTAATGCAGGAAAACTTCCTACGGTATCGTGGATGGTTCCTCCACATTATTTTTCTGATCATCCATCAAAGCCCATGTACGGACCTTGGTATATCTCTGAGATCTTGGATATTCTCACAAAGAATGAAGAAGTATGGAAGAAAACCATCTTCTTGGTAACGTATGATGAAAATGATGGATACTTTGACCATGTACCTCCATTTACACCGCCAGACCTATCGCGGAAAAATACCGGTAAATGTTCTGCCGGAATTGATCCGCAAGCGGAATATATCAGCTTGGAGCAAGAATTGAAGTTTGGTGCTCCGGAGAAAGATGCACGTGCAGCACCAATAGGACTGGGCTATCGGGTACCCATGCTTATAGCCTCTCCCTGGAGCAGAGGTGGGAAGGTCTGCTCGCAAGTTTTTGATCACACTTCTCCCATTTTGTTCTTGGAACATTTTCTGGAGAAAAAATTTGGTGTGAAAATAAAAGATGAAAATATTAGCGCTTGGCGGCGCACGGTATCAGGTAATTTGGTTTCTTCTTTCAGTCCATATACCGGTAAGGAAAAAGATCATCTGGAATTTCTTAAGCGAGATCCTTTTATAGAGAAAATCGTTCAAGCACGATCTAAAGACGTTCCGAAGGGCTATCGGAATTTTTCAAATGATGAAATAGAAAAGATAAAAAAGGCGCCGCTCCATTCATCTTTATTACCCATGCAGGAAAGGGGGCTAGCATTATCCAGCGCTTTGCCTTACGAATTATATGCGGATGGTCGTTTGAGTAAAGATCGTAAACACTTCGAAATAAACATGTCGGCCGCTAAAAAGATATTTGGAGAAAATGCATCCGGATCGCCGTTCAGTGTTTATGCTTATGATGATTTTCTTGCCGAAGATGGAACCTATGAGCAGAAGCGGAATTGGCAGTATGCGGTAGCAGCGGGTGATACGCTGGCCGACAGCTGGGCCATTGATGCTTTCGGCGCTAAACAATACGGTTTGGAGGTATATGGTCCAAATGGCTTTTATCGCGTTTTCAAAGGCGATAAGAATGATCCAGATTTGACGATTAATTGCCTTTATGAGCAAATGGATACGCAACAGAAAAAATTGAGTGGTGACATTGTGCTGGAGTTTGCGTTAACTGGCAAGCAGGATTTTACGATAGAACTGCTGGATTTGGGTTATGACACTGCGCCTATAAAAAGAAAGGTAACCCGTGCCGATAATCGTATCCGTGTTGATTTGAAGAAGAGTTTCGGCTGGTATGATTTTAAGATAAAGGTAGTTGGCTTTGAGACATTTGAACGGCGATACGCCGGTAGGGTTGAGACGGGTGAATTGGGTCATACTGATCCGCAGATCGGTCGGTAATTTTGTGGATTTAATAGAAAATAAACGTTATTGAATAGGTTTAATATGAATAATACAAGGAAATTAGCTAATTATGAGGTGATTGTAATAGGTGGGGGACCAGGAGGTATCCCTGCGGCTATCGCCGCTGCCCGGGCCGGCAAACGCACCTTATTGGTTGAACGGAATGCTTTTTTAGGTGGTGTCGCTGCAACGGGGCTTCCATTGTTGGCCTTTTATGATCGGACAGGCAGACAAGTTGTAGGTGGAATAGGTGATGAATTGGTAAAGCGGGTAGAAAAATTGGGCGGTAGTTTTAGCGGACATATTCCCTGTCCGATTCACAATTCGTTTACCCCGGTGAACCCACATATCTTACGGAATGTTGCTGCTGAAATGTGCGTGGAAGCAGGGGTAGATTTACTTTTTTCAACAGAAATCATGGATGTGCAAGTGCGGGATAGTCGGGTAGAGGGGCTAATATTATGTTCCAGAAGCATTGTATACGATGTTTCTTGTCGGATTTTAATAGATGCTACCGGAGATGGAACTGCGGCGGCTTTAGCCGGAGCGCTTTATGAAATGGGGAATCCCGGTGAGGGAAAGCTACAGCCAGTATCGCTTATCTTCAGTTTAGGAAATGTACATATCGACGAAATGTTGCAATACATTACTGCACATCCGGAAACTTTTGAGACTCCAGCAACTTATGGGGAAGGTATATGTTATGATTTAGCGTATTTTTTGGATAACGAATCTTTTTATTTTACCGGATTTCAAGAATTTATTAAGGAGGCGAAGGAAAATGGCGACTTTAATATTCCGCGCGATCGTGTTATATTCGCTAAGCAACCTAATCCCGGTGAAATTGTCGTAAATGCGACACGTATGATTAACGTCGATCCGACAGATCCTGAAAGCTTGAGTCGCGCAGAAGCAGAAGGACAGCGACAGGTACAGCATCTGGTAAATTTTTTCCGCAAATATTGTCCCGGTTTTCAAGATTGCTTTTTAGCCTATACCGCATCAGGTACTTACGCAAGGGAGAGCAGACGAGTTACCGGTATAAAAACCATTACCAAAAAGAACATCGATGAATTGCTTATACCAGAAGACTCCATAGCCTTAGCGGGGTATAATGTAGACATTCATCAAAGTGGGGTAGGCTTGAATTTGCTGCCTTCTGCCCACGCTATTGGTATTCCTTATGGTTGCTTGGTTTCAAAGAATATTGACGGATTGCTTACCAGTGGTCGTTGTATCTCCGTTGAACCTTACCCTTTTGGCTTAACGCGCGCAATGGCAACCTGCATGGCCATCGGCGAAGCCGCAGGTACAGCAGCGGCACTGTCGATAACGCAAGAGCTTAGGCTTGCGCAACTCGATGTACAAGAATTACGAGCAGTCCTTCAGGAAAATGGCGCTATAATTTCGGTTTAGTTGTGTACGCTATGTAAAGGTAAATTGTTACAAAATAACCTCAAAACAATCGATTGCGTAATTTGCGCAATCGATTGTATAACCCAGATATTTTGATTTCATCATCCATATATTTACTTTGTGTGCCGTAAACGAATATAAGCCATCTATACGAAAGAGAATAAGTATCAACAAAATTGTGAAGATCATGTCAACGAACAGGCATCATATATTCACGTAATATAAACCTTAATCGATATTTAATTAAGCTTAAGCGGCAATAGTACCGTATATCTTAGATAAGTTTCCTGTTTTATTCAAATTATTCCGCCACTATTTGTCCGTACTATTATAGTAATCAGAAACTTGACTCTTTTTACGGAGTATTGTCTTTGATCTTTTACAATTAAGGAAAACAAGGATGTCATTTGATAACGATACACTGATAAAAGGACTGAAGGACGGCGACCAAGATGCCTACAAAGCTTTATACGATACACATTATGAAGCGCTTTGTATTGTTGCGTTATACATGGTTAAAGACCATTATATTGCTGAGACATTGGTGAACGACCTTATTTTTTCGCTATGGGAAAACAGAAAAGCACTCCAGATCAACCGTTCCCTTCGTGCTTATTTAATAAAAGCAACCCGCAATCGTTGTCTGAATTACTTGGAACATCATCAACGAAAAGAGGAAATTTACAGGTCACTCCGTAAGCAGTACGATCAGGACCGAAACGTTTGCGAATTACACGGAGATGATCCTTTTTACCAGTTACTGGAAAAAGAATTAGATGAACAAATAAAAAATGCGATTCAGAAACTACCTGCATTAACACGGAATATATTCCTGGCAAGCCGTCATGGTGGTATGACCTATGAAGAGATAGCGAAGGAAATAGAATTATCTGTAGATTCCATCAAATACCATATCAAATCGGCTTTATCGAAATTAAGGGTAGAATTACGCGATTATCTGCTCTTTTTCCTTTTATTCATACATTTTCTTTAACAAAAATCATATTGTATTTACCCACTTTTTCTTTTCAGCTGTCTATAGAAACAGAAAGCAGAAAATACATGGAAAGGAAAAAGCAATCAGATGAATATTGGGTAAATTTGCTCATAGACTTTCTTGCAGGGAAAATAACAGCTGAAGAACAGACTTTATTATTTGAGTGGGTAAATAAATCTGAAGAAAACAAACGCTGCTATACCCAGCTCAGCGAAATATGGGTTTCTTCTGGTATGGGAATTTCTAACCTGCCTTTTCATAAAGAAAGAGCTTTCGCTATGTTTAAGGAAAGGGTTGATGCTGTTATGCTAAACAAACAGCTGAAAAAAAAGAAAATCGCGAGACGTATAGCGGGCATCGCTGCCGTTTTAATCCCGTTTGTTATACTTTCATACATAGGATACCAATATGTGGAGTTAAAAAGCAGTCTTGCTAACCAACAATCTCTTTTTACTTCTATTGTAGCACCTAAAGGGGCACAGTCGCAGGTTGAACTGCCAGACGGAACACAAGTGTGGTTGAATGCCGGCAGTTCCTTGCAATATGCCAATACATTCGGACAGGACGACAGAAACCTTACTTTGACCGGCGAAGCCTATTTCGATGTTGCTACTAATAAGATTCTTCCATTTATTGTCCGGTCGGAGGCTATAAAAATACAGGTTCTGGGTACGCGTTTTAATGTGAAAGCCTATGAACAACTGGATGATATCAAAGTCACCCTGATCGAAGGATCCGTTTCTCTTCATCATATCATGGAAAAACAAACTTACAAGTTGATGCCAATGGAAGTAGCTCGTTATAGTAAGCGTGAACACAAAATGGAAATCGTAAAAGATACCTATTCCCAAGCCACTGGGTGGACAAACGGCGCTATTGTTTTTAATGGAGAAAGCTTTGAAGAAATTGTCTTTATGTTGGAGCAGCGATTCAATGTAACGATACACATTGAAAAGGAATCGTTGAAAAAGAGACAGTTCAAGGGTGATTTCAAAAAGAATGAAACGATAGAAAGGATCTTCAATGTAATGGCTACAGGGGGGCAGTTTAGTTATAAAATATCAGGGGATCGTATTGATATCTTTTAGCGCTATAAATCTACTACTAATTGTTTAACCTAAAATTAATATTTATGATAATAGATTCAGGATAAATATCTTAAAAAAAAGCAACCGGGAAATGCTACCAACATTACCCGGCCCGTTACAAGCGAACAATCTAGCAATTTTGATTATAAACTTAAATAACTTATGCAAATGTACAAAAATACATTAGGTATGCTACTGTACTACCTTTTTTTATACCACAATAAAATCCTTCTTGGTATGAAAATATCTGTTCTAATATTATTTGTAGGGATATTTTCTGTTTCGGCAAAATCCCATTCGCAAACAGAAAAGGTTTCCCTGAATGTAAAAAATGTCACGGTAAATGAAGTATTGGAGATCATTAAGTCCCAGACATCTTATTCTTTTTGGTTTGACCTGAAAAATGTGGATATCTCCAGGAAAGTATCTGTCAATGCAAAGAATGAAACGGTAAGAAATGTGTTGTCAGCGATTTTGAAGGGACAGAACCTGGATATACGAATCAATGGGAATCATATCGTTATTGCTCCGAAAGATGCGTTTCCAGTAGATCCCCATTCGCAAGACAAGAAAACGATTACTGGAACGGTTACCGGTTCAGATAGCAAGCCGGTTATCGGAGCTAGTGTTAAGGAGCAAGGAACAAGCAACGGTACTGTGACCAATATAGACGGCAAGTTCAGCCTTTCCGTTTCAGCTCATGCTGTGCTGCATATTTCATATATCGGATTTGTCGCACAGGAATTGACCGTTGGCGACCAATCCAACCTCTTCATCACCTTAAGGGAAGACAATCAGGCATTGGACGAAGTGGTTGTGGTAGGTTATGGAACACAACGTAAGGGGCATATCGCAACTTCCATATCGACCGTAAAGAATGATGTATTGGAGAATCGTGCCGTATCTTCCATTGGTGAAGCCTTGCAGGGCCAGGTGCCCGGATTAGCGATTACAGCTAATGGACAACCTGGACAAGCTCCTGCTATTAATTTACGAGGGGCAACGTCTTTGAATGGCGAAGGGTCGCCTTTAGTCCTGATAGATGGTGTGCCCGGTGATTTTAATTATTTGAATGCTGAGGATATCGAATCGGTCAATGTCCTGAAAGATGCTGCGTCCGCAGCTATTTATGGATCGCGCGCGGCAAATGGCGTTATTTTAGTGGTCACTAAACGCGGCAAATTGGGTAAACCCATGTTTAGATATAATGGCTCAGTAGGAGTAAACACACCTACTGCTCTGCCGAAACCATTGAGGTCGGCTGATTATGCCCGTCACTATAATACAGCGGAGATAAATGAAGGCGCAGCTCCTGTTTATACGGATGAAATGATTGCTCTATATGAAAATGGTTCAGATCCTTATCATTATCCAAATACGAATTGGTTTGACCTTGCGTTGGAAAACACAAACGTAACAAAACACACTATTGAGGTCTCCGGTGGAACGGATGCCGTGAAATATATCGTTAGTGGGGGCTTTAATAACCAAACAGGTGTTATTCCCGAGAATGTTCAAAACATATTTAATGCGCGTTCAAGTACGGATATAAAAGTATCTGATAAGTTTAATTTCTCTTTTGATATGCGCTATCAACTGAGAAAACTAGATCAATTGCCCGATGTTTTTGATACCTATAAATCAATTTATAGCTCATCGCCTACGAGTGTGGCTTATACGCAAAATGGAGAATATGCTTATAATCCTGTTTTCTTCGTTAATCCGTTGGCTAAAATATTTGAAGGAAGTAAACAATATCGTGATATACACGATGCGCTAGGGATCTTTAAATTTGATTATGAATTTATAAAGGGCTTAAAATTTACTGGCTTGGCAAACGTGGATTACCTGATGACCAATACGTCGCAACACAATCCGATCACGCGATATAAATACTTATTTGAAGACGGTTATTTTGAGTCGGGAGAAACCAGCTTATCAGAAAACCGGCAATCTCAGGCATATTATAATTTGCAGGGCTTATTGACCTATCAAAATACATTTGGAAAACATGGAATAGATGTACTATTTGGTTATCAGCAAGAAAACCAAAAGACAGACAATATTTCAGCCAGCCGCGCTGGTTATCCAACAGATATCCTTTGGGTGTTAGATGCGGGGCCAAAAGAAAAATGGCAAAATGGAGGAAATGCTGATCATTGGGCACTAGCATCTGTTTTAGGGCGCATTAACTATGATTTTGACAAAAAATACCTGCTTTCACTCAGTTTTCGCTCCGATGCCTCCTCTCGATTTGCCAAAGATAACCGATGGAGTACATTCCCTTCGCTCGCCGCAGCATGGCGTTTGTCTTCAGAACCATTTATGAAAAACACCCGAAGCTGGTTGGATGACCTGAAAATCCGGGGGTCTTGGGGGCAGAATGGTTCATCTACAGGGGTTGGCCTATATCCAAGTTATACAACCATCCAAATGAGTCAGGCCGTAGTAGATTATACATGGATGCAGACAGCAGCATTGCAAACCATAGGAAACATGGATTTGCGATGGGAACGCACAGAAATGCTCGATTTTGGTGTGGACGCTACCTTACTTAATAACCGATTGGGAATAACAGCAGATTATTATGTTAAAGATACGAAAGACATTTTGATAGGCCTACCGGTTCCTTTGGAGTATGGTTTTGGAAACCCTAACATGAATGTTGGAAAGATGCGAAATCGCGGATGGGAGTTGATGATTAACTGGAATGATGCCGTCGGTGATTTTAACTATGGTATTACCGGAACGTTTTCTGATAACAGGAATAAAGTGCTGGATTTAGCAGGAACAGGACCATGGAAAGACGGATATACGGAAGAAGGTTTGCCATTTAAGTCATATTATGGATACGAATCTCTAGGGCTATTTCAAAATGAGGAAGAGGTGGGAAATGCACCTTTTCAAACGTCGTTAACGCATGCGGGAGATATCCGCTATAAAGATCAATTGACGGTTGATACGAATGGTGATGGAATTGCGGATGCAGGTGATGATAAGATTGATGCGAATGACCGCGTGGTATTGGGCGATCGATACCCCCATTATTTATTTGGTTTGAATCTTAATGCGCAATATAAAGGATTTGACTTTAGCGTATTCTTTCAAGGAGTTGGGAAAAAAAATGTAATTATTACCGATCAGGCTGTACGCCCATTCTCTGATTCTCCCATATTTGAACATCAATTGGACTATTGGACACCCGAAAATCCGGATGCGAAATATCCACGCATACTTCTCAGCTCTGCCCAAAATTACTCCACTTCAGATTTCTGGAAAATCAATGGGGGGTATTTGCGCTGTAAAAATATTCAGGTTGGATACTCACTCCCTAAATCGCTGATTTCTTCTTTAGGCTTGGCACAAATTAGGGTATATGTAACAGCCAATAATCTGTTTACGGTATCAGGTTATGTGCCTGGATATGACCCCGAAATTTCAGCAGCATTTACTTATCCCTTAGCCAAAACCTACGCAATCGGACTAAACGTACAATTTTAAAATGATGATATGATGAAAAAGTATATATTTTACATGGCTTTTATGTTAATGTTCGCTTCTTGCGATAGTCTCCTAACAACTCCTCCTTTAGATATGATATCGGAAAATCAATGGTGGAAAGATAAAACACAAGTCGAGATGATGGTCAATAATACGTATACGTATTTGTTTGATGATAATGAAGTTATTTATTCGGATTGTGCTTCTGATAATGCTATACATCGGGAAGGCGATATCCGACTTGTAGCCAATGGTACGTACGATTCGCAGAATGGACATGTGAGACGTTTCTGGAAATACGATAAGATCGCTCAGTTAAATTATGTGCTTGAGGGGATCGAAAAAGCAAAAGAATACATAACCGATGACGAGTATAAACTGTACGGGGCACAAGTGCGTTTCATCCGAGCGTTATTGTATTACGATATGGTCTTTTATTTTGGGGATGTTCCGCTGGTAACAACGGTGCTTTCTGTTGAAGAATCACGGCAACTAACGCGTACTCCCCGGGCAGAGGTATTGTCATTTATTTTAGATGAACTGGAAAACGGAGTTCTTCCCGGGCTTCAGTATGTTAAAATTGCTCCCGGCCTTATCAATATACATGCTGCGGAGGCATTACTAACCCGTATTTATTTGTTTGAAAAACAATATGGAAAAGCCGTACAATATGCAGATGCGATTATCAAATCGGGTAAATATAGCTTGTATGCTGATTATGAAATGATGTTTCGCCCTCAATCTGATGGTGCAAATCCGGAAATTATTTTTGAACGACAATATAGTTATCCTTTACTTGTCAATGACATAAACAGAAATTTGAGTACTAATTCTTCACCCTATGGCGGTTGGAAACATGTAAATGCATTGCAGGCATTAGTGGATGAATACGAATGTATAAATGGGCATAATGTCAAAGATTGCGCAGCATTACATTGCGAGTATGCCCCATTGCGCATAGATGCAAACCCAACAGATCCAAAGCGCGAGTGGGGAGCATATAAATACCGTGATCCACGCCTTAAAGCATCCATTATATATCCGAATTGGAAATGGATTAAAGGGGGGGAAGTTTATGCATTATATGGTGTTGATGATCCAAGTAGCACGGATTATGTTGTAAATAATAGCTATGTAACCGGTTATTTATGCGCTAAATGGTTAGATCTGGAAGGTGAAAATGCAGATAGAACAAAAGGACATAAAAGCGTCACGATCTTTCGTTTGGCAGATGTGCTTTTAATGAAGGCAGAGGCTTTAATTGAGCAAAATACGGATTTGGGTGGAGCGGTTCAGTTAATCAATCAGGTGAGAAACCGTGTACATATGCCTGCAATCGATTTAGCAAACCAAGAAGTTTTACGGGAAAAGCTCCGGCACGAACGCCGGATTGAAACAGCATTTGAAGGACTTCGTTATTATGATATTATCCGCTGGAAAATTGCTGATCAAGTGAAAAATAGTAAGGTATACGGAGCACCGCTTCGTACAATCAATCCTAATGGAAGCAATAAATTTGTAGAAGAACGTTTTTGGAATGATAAAATGTATCTGTTTCCGATACCTCAGGCTGCCATTGATCAAAACAACAAACTAACACAAAACCCCGGGTGGTAATTTTTTGATCTTTTAAGGGTGTCCTCTTTTTTAGGGGATATCCCTTTTTTTGGCATAGAACAAACCATCTATATTATAACGAAGAAGATATGAAGTATATATTGATATGGGTAATGATGATCCAAGCTTGGCAGCATACTGCTTTGGCTCAAGATAATGCCTATAATAACCCCGAAATCGTTTCAGAAAATGCACTGCCCGTTCGGTCTTATTTTGTGCCTTATCCGGATGAAATATCTGCACAAAATGAAGGTTTTTCGGATAGGCAGTTGTCTTTGAATGGGAATTGGTTGTTCAAATTGATCATCAACAAAGATAAGGTGCCTGAAAACTACTACAGTAAGAATTTTGACACTTCAGATTGGCACAGACTTCCCGTGCCTTCAAACTGGCAATCTTATGGATACGGATTACCCGTTTATTCCAATACAACATTAGACGTTGAGCCCGATGAAGTAGGGCTATACCGCACAACATTTGCAAGTCCCAAAGCATGGAAAGATCGGCGGACTATACTTCGCTTTGAAGGTGTTAAGACGGCTTTTCAAGTACATATAAATGGAAAATATGTTGGTTATGCTGCTCCGGCTTTTCTGCCGACAGAATTTGATATAACCGATTATCTCAATAAGTCCAGTGAACCTAACTTATTATCTGTGGCTGTTTATCGAACTGCGGCAATAAGTAACATTGAAAACTTTGATACCTGGCGATTGTCAGGCATATTTCGCGATGTGGATTTATTGAGCCGTCCGTTTTATTCCATTCGAGATGTGGAAATCAATTCTCCCATGATAAACGGTTATCGAGATGGGCATTTGTCATTGCGTGCATTGATACGTAATGATTCAGAAAAGACTGGGGAAAAACTAAAATTCCGTGTAAAGCTTCTTTCACCGGATAAAAAAGTAGTGAAGGAAGAATTACGAAAAATCGAATCAGTCTCTACAAATAATGAAGTTTCAATAAATTATTCTACTGATGTTCAAGATGCTGAACCGTGGAATGCCGAAACGCCTAATTTGTATAAAATATTAATCAGTTTGATACAGGGTGAACAGATATTGGAGACGGTGGCTTTTCATGTAGGATTCAGGACAATAGAAGTGAAAGACGGCGGGCAGTTGATGGTAAACGGAAAGAAAATATATTTAAAAGGTGTCAATCGTCATGACTGGGATCCCGTTACCGCACGTGCTGTATCGAAGGAGAAAATGCGTGATGAATTGATGATCATGAAAAAAAATAACATCAACGCGATCCGCACATCGCATTATCCCAATCATTCTTATTTAACTCAGTTGACAGATGAATTAGGGATTTACGTGATGGCTGAAGCGGCCATGGAAACGCATTGGACAACACATGCAGAAAAGGATCCGCGATTTAAGGAGGCTCACCTTGCAAGGATGAAGGGATTAATCGAAAGGGACAAAAACCACCCATCTATTATATTGTGGTCATTAGGAAATGAATTCTATTTTGGTCCAAATACGCAAGTTATGTATGATTATGCGCTAAAACGCGATCCGTCTCGCTTTATTTATTGTGATGAGAAAACACCAGCTATAGATTTTGCTATCAAAGCAACTGCCTATAGAACAATCCCTAGCTTGATGGAGGATGCGCAGGAAAAAAAGCCTGTTATTATGAAAGAATACATGCATGCAGCTGGCAATGCTATGGGTTCATTTGCACAAATGTGGGATACCATTCGTAGTGAAAACTATAAACCATTGGCTGGTGGCTTTATTTGGGATTGGCGAGATCAAGGCTGGTTGATAAACCCAAATACGAAAGAATCTTTTTATGATTGGGGCCTTGCGGCAGGAATTGCAGCTACGGGAAATGATGGAATGGATGGTGTTATTCGTGCTGATTTATCCCCAACTCCCAAACTAGCGGAAGTAGCTGCGACATTTGAAGATATAAAGGTAAAAATAGTGGATGTGAAAACGGGAAAGTTCTGCTTGTATAACCGGCATTCCTTCCGGCCGATGGGCGAATTCTCAGGGCGATATACGTTATCAATTAATGGTAAAAAAATAGAAACCAATTTCTTGCCTGACTTTCAAACGGAAGCTGGGCAACATGAGTTTTTCAATATAAGTTTTGAACATCTTGAAAAACAAGTTTCCAAACAAGATGACGTACAATTGTTATTTGAGTTTTTCGATAAGGCAAATGGCATGCGTGTAGCTTGGGATCAATGTTGTTTACAAAAAGGTAATATGCAAGTTGCCTTAAATGATAGCTCAAAAAGATTTGCTTGCAAGGTAATGGATAAAGCCGTCATTGTAAGTACCGGAGATTTGGAAGTTAATTTTAATATCCAGCTGGGAAAAATTATTTCCATCAAAAACAAAGGGAAAGAAATGCTTTATAGAATGAATGGCCCACAAGTCAATTTCTGGAGAGCTCCGACTGATTGTGACATGTCTACCTGGGGTGAGTTGGCGCAAAAATATTATAAACCCTGGAAAGATTTAGGTTTGGATGATACAAAAATGCTTACGCATACGCCGGCGAATTTTACTATGATAGAGAACAACAGTAACCAGATTTGCTTTGACATCAAAACAACGATTGCACATGCTGGGAAAATTATTGCGGAGTGCAATTATCGTTACCGTTTTCTTCCGGGAGGTGTATATAGCATTGGCGTAAACTTTTCCCCAAAAGAAGAAATGGCAAAATTGGAAGGATTACCCCGTTTAGGGTTGGTTATGCAGTATGACAAAGCATATGATCAGATAAATTGGTATGGTTACGGGCCGCATGAGAATTATAGAGACCGTATAGAAAGTTGTTGGGTAGATAATTTTGAGGACGTGCCTGAAAACCTGTATGTTCCTTATGTTTCGCCACAAACAAATGGAAATCGTAGCGGTGTCCGTAGAATGGGTTTCGGAAATGACGATATTCGGGTTTCCTGCGTGAAATTATCGAAAGAAAATGTAGGAAATATAGCAGATTATTTGCCGGGCGGACAAGCATTGTATATTGCTCCTGAACCGACATTTGAATTTACCGCTATTCCCTATACGGAAAAGCAGTTAGAAAACGTGGATTACCCAGAAGAACTGGGGAAGGAAGATAAGTTTGTGCTGTCGCTAGATAATGAAAATGCTGGAGTTGCTACCCATCCACGCCCAGGAAGATACCCCGAATATGAAGTAAAACCGAGAGCAACATCTTTTGCCTTTTTATTTCAGGCGAAGTGAAAATAAATTAGCCACAAACAGATTCGCCGACAAAATTTTATCCGTCAAAATAGAAAACGATTAATCCATTTTAAACCTTTATGTAATGATAACAAAAGCAATCTATTTAATCGCTCTGGGCATTTCTTTATCCTGCCACTCACTTGCGCAGGAAGAATGGCCCGTGTTAAAGCATTACGACCAAAATCACTTACTTCATATTTCCATGCCAATGGGTGGGATAGGCACCGGAACAGTTGGTCTTGGTGGGCGTGGTGAATTAAGAGATTGGTCTATTATGAACCAGCTTGCTGATGGCCTGCAGACGGTGGATGGAATGCGAAAGCGCAACCAAGAGCCCTTTTTTGCCATTTATGTGAAACCAGAGGGAAAGGCAGCGCAATCAAGGGCATTAATAGGCCCCGTCCATAGCAGCGAGTACAATGATGCGGATGGTATTCCGGTAAACCACCACGGACTGCCTCGCTTTTCATCGGCATCTTTTGAAGCGGCCTATCCCTTTGGACAAGTAAACCTTTCCGACAGCTCACTGCCCGTCTCTGTGAGAATCAAAGGCTTTAACCCGCTGGTTCCGGGCGACGATGCATCAAGTAGCATACCCATGGCCATACTCCAATATGAGGTAACAAATCTGACGGATAAACCGTTAGATGTGTCGGTTTGCGGTACTATCCACAACTTCATTGGTCGTGATGCACCAGATAAGCATGCCAAAGCAAATGTGAACACTTATCGTGAAAATGAGCTGGTAAGGGGTATTTATATGACTAGCGAAGGCATCCCCCAAAATGATCGGGCTTGGGGGACGATGGCATTTACCACTAGCGAGGAGCATGATGTGACTTATCGGCGTTCATCCACAAAGGATAACTGGTCGAATGCCATCTTGGATTTTTGGGATGATTTTAGTGCTGACGGTTTATTGACCGACAAAGATCAATTGGTGGGTGAGGATCCCATGGCTTCGCTTGCTGCAAAAAAAATAATCCCTGCAAAGGGCACCAAGACCTTCACGTTTTACATTACCTGGCACTTTCCGAATCGCTACGGCTGGGACGGAAAGGACTGGGTTGGAAATTATTATACCGCCAAGGTTTATTCCGACGCTTGGGATGTACTTGTAAAAGAAGTGCCCAAACTTCCCGCGCTAGAACGGCAGACACTCCGGTTTGTCAATGCCTTTGTGAAGAGCGATATGCCCGAGCCAGTGAAGGAAGCAGCTTTGTTCACCTTGGCCCATTTACGTTCGCAAACTGTCTTTCGCATTCCTTCCGGCCATTTGATGGGTAGGGAAGGTGCCTTTAATAACAACCAGCCAACGGGAGGATGGGGGTCATGCACCCATGTTTGGAATTACGAAACGGCTACATCTTTCTTGTTTGGCAAACTTGCCAAAACGATGCGTGATGTTGAATTCAACTATGCAACTGATTCGACTGGGTTGATGAGTTTCCGTGTCATGCTACCGCTTTCGAGAGCAGGCGAACGGAAGCGAGCGGCTGCTGATGGGCAGATGGGTACCATTATGCGATTTTATCGGGACTGGCGTTTGTCGGGTGATAGGATGTTTTTAGAGAACCATTGGGAGAAAGTAAGAAAAGCACTCGAATTTGCATGGGTTAAAGGTGGATGGGATGCAGATGTAGACGGCGTCATGGAAGGATGCCAGCACAATACCATGGATGTAGAGTACTTCGGTCCCAACCCACAGATGGAGTTCTGGTACCTCGGCGCACTTCGTGCCTGTGAAGAAATGGCTAAAGCAATGGACGATCAGGATTTTTCGGAAAAATGTCACAGATTGTTTCAGAAAGGAAGCGAATGGACGGATAATAATCTGTTTAACGGAGCGTATTACACCCAGATCATTACACCCCCTAAGCATCGCGATAGCATTGCTCCAAGTCTGGTTGTCGGGATGGGGGCAATGGATATGACCAATCCTGCTTACCAGCTGGGAGATGGCTGTTTGGTTGACCAATTGGTAGGTCAATATATGGCGCATGTGGTCGGTTTGGGTTATCTCGCTAAGCCGGAAAACATCAAAAACACTTATAGGAGTATCATGAAATACAATTATATAGCCGACTTTTCACCTGTATTCAACAACATGCGGTCTTATGTGATGGGTAATGAAGCGGGGCTTATTATGGCGAGCTGGCCAAAAGGCCGTCCGGAAGTTCCCTTTCCCTATTTTTCTGAAGTAATGACCGGCTTTGAATATGTGGCTGCTGTCGGAATGCTATATGAAGGACAAATGGAGAGTGGCTTGAAGTGTATCCAAAACATCCGTAATCGTTTTGACGGGGAGAAACGCAATCCTTTTAATGAACCGGAGTACGGAAATTATTATTCACGCGCCATGGCTGCTTGGTCGTCCGTGCTTGCATTTTCCGGCTTCCAATATTCGGGCATAGCGAAAAGCATGGAATTTACCGCCAAACCCGGCGTCTATTTCTGGAGCAATGGATACGCATGGGGTACATGCAAAGTACACACCGATCAGGTAGAGCTGCAGGTATTACATGGTTCGTTGGCATTGGATAAATTCCAGTTGTCGGACGGTAGGGAATCCAACTTGAAGACCACATTAACTTTGAACGAAAATGAGAAGCGTACGATTGTATTATAGGAAACCAGTAAAAGTGGTGTATATGACGCTGGCATTGGCCATCTGGTGTCTCACATTTGGCGGTTGCGACGAGCATGCAACAACTACTAGCAAGGTTGTGGGTATCTCGGACAAAGAAGTACATGCCTGGAAAGATGAGTTAAAAAATGAACTGCCATTATTAGGCCACCGGAACTGGATTGTGGTAGCGGATATGGCTTATCCATTGCAAACCGAACCGGGAATCAAAACCATCTATACAGACGCATCCTATATGGAGGTGCTTGATTTTGTTTATAAGGCCATAGGGAGGATGCCTCATGTTAAAGCCAATATCTATCAAGACAAGGAGCTATCCTATCTTGACGAGGATCATCTTGTTGGACTCGATACTCTACGTAGACAAATGAAGGCACTATTTGGTGGGGCAATTACGCCAGTTTTACATGACGAACTGATAAAGGGTTTAGCTGAAGTGAGTAGGAACTTTAATGTGGTAATTTTGAAAACTAACTTAACCATGGCATATACAAGCACTTTCTTTGAACTGGATTGCAAGTATTGGGGAAGTGAAAAAGAAAAAGAGCTTCGAAATAGGATGGAATAATGACGTTATTATACGAGTAAACCTGACAGTCTAATTTTAAAAAAACAATTTTTGAATCGGACTGTCAGGTTGAAAGCGCGTCGTTAAAGTCCCACTAATTATCAAATTAGCTAATTGACTTAAAAACGCTTAAACATCATGTTTTCGCTAAACTTGATCAATTAACGGATCGGTGAAGCTTTCCTTGCCGGTTTCTACTCGACCTGCAAAACGTTGTTGATAAACTTTATTACCGCTAGCACTGATAGCAAAATCATACCAGCCAAAAGTATTTTGAAGATTTAATACAATACGTTCGCTTGCATTTGGCGCAATCACTTTTGTTGCTAAGGCTCCTTTTTTATAGCTTACATCATTTAGTGCAATGGATACTTTGCTGGTTCCGTTATTGCTGATGGTGACTTCTGCATTTCCTGTTGGAACCTTAGTTAAACTTTTTAATTCGGGCCTCACGGAAATGTTTAGCTGTGGGTCTTGAGAGGAGCCTGTAAACTCCCTATAAAAGCCATTTGGTCCGTGTAGGTGTAGCTGATAATTGCCATCTTCGAAAGACTTTAAAGGCCAGTCATAGCGGATCTCATCACCTGCTTTTGCTGCAAATGCCCAATTTCGGCAAACCTCGGTTTTGCCCTTCGCATCTGTATAGGCTACGGGAGCATATACGGTAAAAGGCGATCCGGCGGCATCTTTACCAAAGATGGCTTGATCGGCTTTCATACGGATACTGAAGGTGTCTTTAGTTGCTTGCAGGTTTCCTTCAGCGCTGAGCTGATAGGGGAGCGCGCAGGATGGGCGTTTGCCGGGCTCTTGCTGCGACATCAATGCACCAAAAGAACCGGATTGGTGGGCCTGATTAATCTCCTGATCGCTAATTGCTTTGAAATTGCCGGGTTCTTCCTTGAACTTGGCATTATAGATCGTTTCCACAAATTTATTGCGATCTAAAAAGGGTAAGGATTGTTCTTTTGGATTGAACGGAGCGAAAGCCGAGGTTAAATTACCGCAAATCGTTCTACGCCAAGCACTTATGTTGTCGAAATGGATGTTTTTTCCATATTTTTTATTGACAAAGGTTTCCAGGAACTGTAGGGTAGAGGTATGGTCGAAAACCTGCGAACATACTTTTCCCCCTCTGCTCCAAGGTGAGGCAATAAGCATTGGAACGCGGAAGCCTAAGCCTACAGGGGCTTCACGAGCCTGCTTTTTGGGTATTCCCAGTTTGAGTTCATTGGCTAGACGTACGTGTTCGATCTCGGTTTCTATGCCCGCAGAGCATTTTCCGGTTTCTGGCTTGCTATTATCGGGGATGGAAAATGGTGGTATATGATCATAATAACCGTCATTCTCATCATAGGTTACAATAAAAATGGTCTTTTTCCATACCTCGGGGTTTTTGGTTAAGATATCCAATATCTCGGAGACATACCAAGCGCCGTACCAAGGGGCACTGGGATGATCGGAAAAGTTTTGCGGGCCTGCCAACCAGGAAACGGTTGGTAGTTTTCCGTTATTTACATCTTCCCGAAATTGGTGCAATAAATCGCCTTTTGGAACAGCTAATTCCCGCTGAACACCACTGTCGTCATAAGTTAAGATATCCAGACTACGGTAATCGGGGTCTGCCTGATTGGTGACAAATGCACGGCGATGCAGGTCTTTTTGCCTGTCACTTAATTTTTCAAAGTTAGCTTTACTCCATTGTTGCAATTCGGCCTGTGCAGCGTCCAAAACTTTCTGCTTAGCCAAGATACTTTCCTTTATCTTTTGTGCCCGATCATCGCTAGAGGGGCTTTCTTCCTGCAATTTGTTGATTTCGCCGGGAAGGGTATCCACCTGTCTTTGCAGGCCCTCAATATAGCGATCGCGGAACTTCACATTATAGGCGGCAAAGAATTCCAGCAGATTGCAACCAAAGTTTGCCAACCACGAACGTTCTTCCCCTTGAAAACCGCCACCCGAACTCAATTCGTTCTGATAAAAACTCCAACTGATGCTGTTCTCTTCTAATAATTCAGGAAAGGTTTTCCATTCTCGTTTGCCATAGGAATAATCAGAATTCTGGATATTCGCTTTGGGTATTCCATTGACGGTACTCATAATATTTCCTGTCCAGAAGAACGAACGATTTGGCGTAGTGCTCGTCATGGCCGAACAGAAGTTTTGGTCACATACGGTAAAAGCATCGGCCATGGCATAATTAAAGGGCAGGTCTTCCCGGGTATAATGCCCCAGCGTGAGGGGCATATCAGCATATTTTTTATTGCCCGATTTTTTGGCATGTAACCATTTATCATATTTACCTTCATTATAAGCGTCTACTTGGCTTGCACGGGAATGGGGGAGAGAACCCATCCAGGTAATTTTGCTGTCTTTAATGTTCAAGCGGAAAGGAGCATAGGTATTGCCCGAAGCGTCGGTTTGAAACCATACCGGCTTGTTATCCGGTAAAGTTGCCACTCGTGGGTCATTAAAACCCCGTACGCCGGATAAGGCACCAAAAGCATGGTCGAAAGACCGATTCTCCTGCATAAGAATAACGACGTGTTCGGCATCAAGATAAGTACTGCCGGGAGCTGGATCAATAGCCATTGCCTTTTGTATAGCAGCGGGCATAACGTTAACCAATCCGGTGGCTCCAGAAAGCAATATTGTTTTCCGGAGAAATTCTCTTCTAGTATCCATTTGTTTTAGTTCTGATTAGTACAAACAAGTTTAACTTTTTTAAATAAATTTTAAGGAAAAGTAAGATGAACATTGTGTTAAGTAATATAATTGTTACACAATAACTGAGCGAATGATTATTAATGGACGGGCTATAGACCTGCTTGTCCATGATTTGTTGATTCTTCTTTCCAAGCTTGGATTTCTGGTAATAAAAGATTACATCGGAAATCTCTGACAACACATGCGAGGCAAGCCATATCCCTATGTATATACCAGAAAAGAGCAAAGCATGGCAATACATACGTTTGCATAGCAAATTTTTTGAGAAAAATTTGCGCTAGAATGCCTTGTTAACCATCCGTATTGATTTCGGTTTCTTTCTCATAACGTAATGTTTGAAAATCAACTCATTAACCTTAGGCCTTGTTGTTATTAAAGCGTATTAAAATTAATATAAATACTTAATTATTAGATAGTTATGATGTTTTTTCTTGTTGTTTTTTTCATTTATTGCGCCTACTTTAGCTTCCATCAATTTTAACAACTAACTATATTATTCACATTCACCCTTATTAATTCGTAAAAATTATGAGCAGAAAATTGACGCTATTAATTTTTTGTTTGCTTGTGCGGTTTATGTCTGTACAGGCACAACAGGTAACGGTTACAGGAACCGTTAAAGACAAGGGGGGAGCCCCTATCCCAAATGTATCCATTAAAATAAAGAATGGTACAGGCGGAACAACTACCGATGTAAATGGTCGGTTTTCGCTGGCAGCACCCGCGCAGTCTATTTTAGTTTTCAGCAGTATTGGCTATTTAGATCAGGAACAGCCAATAGGCAATCGTGCTGTACTGTATGTTACTTTAGCAGGCGGGAATACGGAACTTTCGGAAGTAGTGGTGATTGGTTACGGTACGGCGTCGAGAAAAGATGTAACCGGTTCCATTGCGAGCGTTAAGGCTGAGCAGTTGGAAAATGAAAATCCGCAAAGCGTGGCCGATATCCTCAAAGGGAATATTGCGGGTTTGAGTGTGTCGCAAAATACGAGTGCAAAGGGAGGAGGCGATCTGCTGGTACGGGGCAAAACTACCCTAAGTGCCTCAACCGCACCTTTGATTGTGTTAGATGGCGTAATTTATAATGGACAGCTTTCAGATATCAATCCGAATGATATTGAAACCATTGATGTGTTAAAGGATGCCAGTTCCTTAGCCGTATATGGAGCAAAGGCAGCAACCGGGGTGGTGGCGGTTACCACAAAGAAGGGAACAAGCGATAAGCCCGTGATTACCGCGAACACGAACTGGGGAATAGCAACATTGGCTAGGAATCAACGTGTATACGATGGGCCTGGATTTTTGCAGTGGCGTGCAGATGTTGGTCGCGCAACAGATGCCCATCCGTCTTATTTTTATGATGACCCACGTAGTCTATCTAATGGTGTGACGATGGACGAATGGTTAAGCGGCGGAAATGCTGATGCTGATCCGGTAGATATCTGGCTTGATCGATTAGGGTTGGTGGCGAATGAAAAAGCCAATTATTTAGCCGGAAAAACGGTCGACTGGTACGATGAAATTTTCCGGACCGGTTTACGGCAGGATCATACCTTAAGCATGGGCGGGAGAAAAGAGGAAATTAATTATTATATGTCTTTGGGCTACAATAAAAACCAAAATCTGATAGAAGGTGGAGAGTTTAGTACCTTTCGCGCACGGGTAAATTTAGAAGGACAGGCAGCTAAATTTTTAACGGTAGGATTAAATCTGCAATATGCCGATCGGGATGAAGGTGCCATAGAAGCGGCTTGGAACCAACTAACAAACCTTTCGCCTTATGGGGATATGTATAATCCAGATGGGAGTTTAAGGCGAATTCCTACAGATGATAACGGGCTAAATGCGCGAAATCCTTTCTTGGATATGACCTATAATGATCGGATGAATAGGCAGAACACCCTATTCGCTAGTTTATATTCCAGAGTAAAATTGCCTTTTGGCATCAGCTACCAATTCAATTTCAGTCCGGGTATCGACACCTATCGTACCTTCGATCATGCCTCCTCTGAAAACCCCAATGTAACCACTCCGGGTGGCTCGGTTACCCGGGCAAATGAAACGCGCTACAATTGGCAGATTGATAACTTATTAAAATGGAATAAAACCTTTGCGGATATTCATACTGTTGATGTAACCTTATTGGCCAATGCGGAGAAATACCAGACGTGGTGGACAAGTGCGGGTAATCAGGGCTTCGAACCCAGTGATATATTAGGGTACCATAATATATCCAGCGGAGTCAATGCAAACGTTAACAGTGAAGACAAAGTGTATACCGGTGATGCCTTAATGGCCCGTGTAAATTATAGTCTAATGAGCCGCTATAACTTAACCTTATCGGTGCGGCGTGATGGTTATTCGGTTTTTGGATATAACTTCAAAAAAGCAACTTTTCCCGCCGCGGCCTTCGCCTGGACCTTTACCGATGAACCGTTTTTCAAAACGCCGAGTTGGTTGAATTTTGGTAAACTGCGGGTTTCTTATGGTGTGAACGGAAACCGGGATTTGCGTAATCCGGACAACGGAACGGTTGATCCCTATGCCGCTTTGACACAACTGGTCATTAATAAATATCAGCTTGTTAACAACGGTGGATCGGCGTCAGAAGTAAATACGGTAGCTAATGGCGATCGGATGGCCAATCCGGATTTAAAATGGGAACAAACCAAGTCGCTTAATGTGGGATTGGATTTATCCGTATTGAATGACCGACTTAGTGGGTCTATCGATCTTTACAACAAGAAAACTACCGACTTGCTCGTTTCGCAAAGTTTGCCGAATGTAACTGGATATACTAATGTCTATTCAAATCTGGCTGAGGTAAATAATAAAGGTTTTGAGCTGAGTTTAAATAGTCGAAATATTACCGAGGGCAATATTAAATGGAATTCCAGCTTTAATTTTTCACTCAATAGAAATAAGATCGTAAAACTGGCTTCCCCTAATGATGACCCGGGAAATGGTTGGTTTATTGGAAAAGATATTGATGTGATATGGGACTATAAAATTCTCGGTGTTTGGCAGGAGGATGAAATGGGGGAAGCCGACAAATTTAACAAAGGCATTAAACCTGGCGACTTTAAACTCGAAGACGTTGATGGCGATTACAGTTATAGCGATGCCGATAAACAATTTATTGGCTTTAGAAGTCCGCGTTTTATGTGGTCTTTACGTAACGAATTCAATATTTTCAAAAATATTGATTTTTCTTTTCAGCTGATCTCCAATTGGGGGCAAGAGAAACAATTTAATCAAGCCAAAAATAACCCCGGAAGTGTAGGTTTCGGTCGTTCAACCTCCTACGTAATACCCTATTGGACACCAGATAATCCGAGCAATGACTATGCTCGTTTAGGCTCGGGCTCGAGCGGTACCAGTTTTAACGTTTATTGGAAAAATTCCTTTATCCGTTTAAATAATATCTCACTGGCCTATACTATGCCCGCTAGTTTGATTAATAAGCTTAAAGTAAGAAACATCAAGGTTTATATGAATGTGAATAATGCAGCATATTACGCGCCGGTTTGGAATTACTGGGATCCACAGAATGATGGGCCTACACCAAGTTATTACACCTTGGGACTTAATGTATCATTATAAGATGAGTTAGAAATGAAGAAGATCAATAAAAAAATAGCTATAGTTTTTGCATCCATAACCTTACTCGGTATTAATGGATGTAAGAAAAGTTTTCTCGATTCCGATCAATTATCACAGTATTCTCCTGAAACCTCGTTGAATAATGTGGCGGCTATGCAGGCAGCATTAAATGGCTTGGGAAAATCTGCACGAGGAGAATTTTTCGGTGATTCTGCCCCTTATTTAACCGAGTCTATTTTTTCGGATGTAGCGGTAGAGGGTACTACGGATAAAAATACACCGGCACAGGATCTTATCACAAGGATTACGCCAGACGCTAACTTAAACAGCGACGACTATAATAAAATTGGCTGGTATTGGGACAATTTTTGGAAGTATGTGCGTTATGCCAATACCATCATTACCAATATCGATAAACCTACTTATGATTCGGACGAACAAAAAAATGCGATTTTAGGGTCTGCCTATTTCTACAGGGCTTATTTCTATTACCGTTTAGTCCATGAATTTGGTGACATACCTTTGCTCTTGCAAGACTTGCCAGCCCCCCGAGATGACTTTTATTCTACTAAACGCGAAGTGATTTTGCAAAAAATGAAAGAAGATCTGGAGTTTGCACAAACTTGGGTTTCGGACGATGTTAACAAAGGGGATGTCACAAAAGGAGCGGTAAGCCACCTGCTCACTAAGGTCGACTTGGCTTTGGGAAAATTCGACGATGCGATAGCGGCGGCCAATAATGTGATCAACGGAGGCAGTTATCATCTCATGACCGAGCGTTTTGGTAGTACCGCTGGAGATGCTTCTAAGAATGTGGTTTGGGACTTGCACCGGATGGATAATAAAGCCATTGCTACTAACAAAGAAGCTTTATTCCTCGTGATCGACCGGGAAAGCCTGCAAGGTTTTACTGCGAATGGTTCACAAGTCATGCGGAATACGGTTCCAGCCTGGCATTTTGCAAATCTGAAGATTCCACAAGGAGGGTTGCAAGCTATTGTGGATGGCGTTAATGAAGAAATTCCATTGACCAAAATGTATGGACGTGGAATAGGCCGTTATCGCGGAACATCTTATAGTACCAAACAGATCTGGACGGATAATACCGATTATCGCCACGCTAAAGGTATGTGGATGGATATGACCGATCTGGTGTATAATAATCCTGCCATAAAGAATTCCAGCGATCCGGCTATACGGGCGCTCTATGGTAAACCTTTACAGCAATTTACCAATGCTAATATCAATACCGTATTTACCAACGGTAGCCTAGACACCATTCGGCATTGGTTCGGTTGGCCACATTATAAAGTTTTTATCAATAGTACGAATGAATATGCACAAGACCCTTATTGGACGCCACCTCGTGGTACCAACACAGATTGGTATGTATTTCGCCTAGCCGAAACCTATCTGCTCCGTGCTGAAGCTTATGTTTGGAAAGGTGAATTGGGATTGGCGATGGATGATATCAATGCCGTCAGAAAACGTGCCAATGCACAACCATTTACTGATGCTAATCAAATCAATATCGGTACTGTATTAGACGAGCGGGCCCGTGAACTGTTTTGGGAAGAACCCCGGAAAACAGAACTCACCCGGATAGCTTATATTTTTGCACAAACCGGCATAGCTGCCTATAATGGCAAAACATATAGCTTGGCCAATTTCTCAGACGATAATTTCTTTTACGACCGCATTATCGAGAAAAATGATTTCTATCGCGATCAGGTACCTACGGTGCAAGGTGTTAATTTCCGGATTGCAGCTTATCATGTACTGTGGCCTATTCCAGCAAGCGCACAACGCTTTAATACACATGGAGTGATTAATCAAAATAAAGGCTACGCTGGGTATGAAAATAATGTGCCGCCTTTGGAAAGCATAGAACAAGATTCTCCAACACCATGATTAGGGATTAATGCAGGATAAAGTTGTCATGCCGCCGAGGGTAGGTTAAATGATGGAGGAATCTAAATCAGTGTTCATTACATTTAAATAGATTCCTCCTTCCCGGAATGACAAACATTATGTAATTGTTAGCTTTTGATAAAGGCATTTTATACCAAATTTTTTCTATTTTAGCTGTTATCTTTACCGAGCTCACCTATATTCGTTAACCTGTTATAAGGCATTATGATCAAGTTTCGCCTCATACTTTTTACTACGCTGGTATTACAGCTTTTAGTTAATGAAGCCTATGCACAAATTGGTGTTTCCTTAAGGGATAATACGCCGGAGCATATTTTTGTTAACCAAGAGCTCGCTGTTTTTGAAGATAAAAACAGCGAATATGATTTTGCTACTATCAGCAGTAAAATGTTTCGCGACAAATTTGTTGCTAACGAAAATTACTACCCTAAAAACAAACACCGAAACTCCACGTATTGGTACCGGCTAAAAATTAAGTACGATGAGGACATTCATAAGGATAGGGTATTTGAGTTTTTTGATCAAACGGCCGACCTTGTGGAGGCTTATATCCCAAAAGGAAAAGGACAGTATACGGTTTATAAGGCTGGAGCACAGCTAAGTTTCAAAGACCGATTATTTCAGCATAAGAATTTTGAGTTTCTAATCCACCCGGCTAAAAAAGGCGAAGTGCATTATTACTTTAAGTTGAAGTCGAGGCAATTGGTCAATGTCATCATCGTATACCGTACCGTTAAGCGCTTTGTACAATACACCCTAACGGAGTACTTTACTTTCGGTCTTTTTTATGGGATGATTCTCATCTTTAGTTTACACAATCTATTGATGTATTTTGCTGTTAAAGGTAGGCAGTATATCTATTATGTATTGTATGTACTAAGCGTTGGGCTTTATGAAATGTCTACCGATGGCATTGCGTTTCAGTATCTATGGCCGACATGGCCTTGGTTTAATATCTATTCGCAGGGATTTTTTCTGTGTTGCGTGAGTATTCTTGCCCTGATATTTACTAAGGAGCTTCTACATGTTAAGCAAAAGGAACCGCGTTTAAACAGGATAATTAACCGGGTGATCTTTGTCCGGTTCTTGTTCTTTTTGTTTTGTGCTTTCTTTAATCATGAATGGTTTGTTTATAAATTCCTGGAAGTTATTCCACTGGCCGTTGCCTTTTTTACGGGAGGGTGGTTTTTGTGGAAAAGACATTACCGCCCGTCGCGGTTTTTTGTGTTGGGGTATTCCTTTCTCTTTATCGGGTTTACGGTTAAGGTGATTTACGTTTTGGGCTACGCCCGCTTTTTACCTGCTTTATTTGGGCATTATAGCATCGGTTTTGGATTTATTGTAGAGATGATTTTCCTTTCCTTTGCTATTGGCGATCGGGTACGTATCTTAAAAGATAAAAAAGATCGCGCGCAGCGACAAATAATTAAGCAATTGAAGGTCAACGAAGAATTGCAGCAATCATTAAACCGTAAGCTGGAACAGAAGGTGGAGGAGCGTACTCGTGAGGTTAGAAGACAATCACAGGAATTGGTGGAAAAATCGGAGGTCATTTCGCAGCAAAACCTGGAATTGACGGAAAAGAATTTGTTGTTAGAGCAGCAAGCCGAAGAGATTTCGCGTATGAACCTCTTGTTAGAAAGTGATAATAAGCAGCTAAAAACCAATATAGAAAAGGTTACAGATGACAGAGCCTTATCCAAAGAAATGGCCTATGAAGAGTTTATCGTGAAATATCCCGACCGCGAAGCTTGTTATAAATTTTTAGCAGGTTTAAAATGGACCGGAGGATACTACTGCGTAAAATGTGGGCATACAAACTATTGTGCAGGAAAAGCTCCTTATAGTAGACGATGCACCCGCTGTACTTATGAGGAATCGGTATTACATAATACCATATTTGAGAATGTTAAGATTTCTATTAGCAAGGCCTTTTATTTAGTCTATTTGGTTTATTACTATAAGGGTGATATCTCTTCCTATAAATTAGCACAAAAATTGGAACTCCGACAAAGCACTTGCTGGAGCTATGCTTCAAAAGTTAAACGCATTATGCAAGAAAAAGGTAAGAAAAGTTTGCGCAACGGTAAATCGGGCTGGACAAAATTGGTGATGAGCGCTTAAGTTTTTAGATAAAATCATAAAAATAGAATAGTTATCCACTCGTGGTAATAGGGCCAACCTATTAGGTAAGTAAGGGTTTTATTGCCACGAGAATACAGATTATATGCTGATGACAACGAAATGTTTCTTATTAAAAATATATCTTCTAATAGGTTTATCCATTTTATCCAATAGCGCCTTTGCACAAATAATAACTGCTGCCCGAAAGCAGTTTGTGCTCAAAAATGATTGGCAGTTTGCGAAAGACGAAGCAGATAAGGGGGCTGAGGCTATTCCTTCTAATCTCTGGAAGGCGGTAGACATACCGCATACGTGGAACGCTACAGATGTGATGGATGATGAAGCTGGTTATTATCGTGGTATTGGCTTATATAAAAAAACAATTCTGGCAAATCCTTCATGGAAGGATAAGCAGGTTTGGTTATGTTTTGATGGCGTTAATCAGGAAGCTGAAATTTACCTAAATAGTGAAAAAATTGGGAAGCATATTGGTGGCTATACGGGTTTTAAGATAAACCTAAGCCCGTATCTGCGCTACGCAAAGGACCAAACCAATACACTGGTTATTAAAGTAAATAATAGACATAATAAAGATGTCCCACCACTAAGCGCTGATTTTACTTTTTACGGAGGTATTTACCGAGACGTATATTTACAGATTTTAGCACCACTCCATTTCGACGACGCTATATTTGGTAGTACCGGTTTATTGGTCTCTACGCCTACGGTATCCCACGTAAAATCTACTGTACATATAAAGGGCACAATCGCGAATCGGTCTGGGATGCTTAAGCCTATCAACGTAATCACTAAAATTTTTGATGAAGAAGGAACGGTGGTAAGTAAAGTCAGTACTGCCTTGCGACTAAGTGCCCAGGAGGATAGTTGTGCTTTCGAACAGCTTAGTAGCCCAATAGTCAAGCCTAATTTGTGGACACCAGAAAGGCCCTACCGCTATAAAGCGATAACCACAATAGTAGATCAAGACGGGCATACCATTGATCAGCTGGTAAATACCGTCGGGTTTCGCTGGTTTAGTTTTGATCCTGATAGGGGGTTTTATTTAAATGGTAAACCTTATAAATTGATAGGTGCCAGCAGGCATCAGGATTATAAAGGTTTAGGTAATGCCGTTCCAGATGTCTTACAAGTGCATGATCTTCAATTATTAAAGGATATGGGAGGCAACTTTCTTCGGATAGCACATTATCCACAAAGTCCGGCTATCCTGCGAGCTTGTGATAGTCTAGGCATCTTAGCATCTGTAGAAATCCCGATCGTTAACGAGATTACCACCAGCAAGGCTTTTTTTTCTAATAGTTTGTTTATGCAGCAGGAGATGATCAGACAGAATTTTAACCATCCGAGCGTGATTATCTGGGGCTATATGAATGAGGTTTTACTCCGCCCACATTTTATAAAAGATAAACAGCAACAAGAAACTTATTTTAAGGAAATAAAAAAATTGGCCCAAGCCTTAGAAGATCTTACCCGAAAGGAAGATACCAGTAGATACACTATGATCGCCAATCATGGAAATTTTGATCTGTATCATCGGGTGGGCTTAACCGCTATTCCGATGTTGGTTGGTTGGAACCTATACCCGGGATGGTACGGTGGAGCGATAAGCGCTTTTGGCACACAGTTAGACAATATTCACAAAAAGTTACCTAATAAACCGTTAATGGTAACTGAGTATGGTGCCGATGCAGATGAAAGAGTTCATTCTTTTTCGCCAGAAAGGTTTGATAAGAGTGTTGAATACGCGCTTATGTACCACCAAGGTTATATTCATGATTTTATGCGGCGACCGTTTGTAGCAGGTGTAGCCGCTTGGAACCTAGCTGATTTTAATTCCGAATCCCGGGAGGAAAGTATGCCTCATATCAATACTAAAGGTTTATTGACTTGGGACAGAAAGCCTAAAAATACCTATTTCCTCTATCAAGCTTATTTTAGAAAGGATCCGTATGTGAAAATAGGCACCGGCATGTGGGCGGGCCGCGCGGGTGTTGCCTTGAAAGATAAGCCCTATAGCATGCAGCCTTTAATGGTTTTTAGCAATGCGGATACCGTGGAGCTTTTCTTAAATGGTACTAACCTTGGAAAAATGGGGGTGCAGCAGCGGTGTGCGACATGGGCTGTTCCCTTTGTTAATGGGGCTAATCGTTTACAGGCCGTGGCGTATCTAGGTAATGAGAAACGGGTTATTGATGAAGATATGATCAATTTTACTTTGGTTCCCCATCCACTCCGACAGTCGGACGTAGCATTCACAGGATTAAATATTTCCGTTGGAGACAATAGGTACCTTAGGGATGCTGTCGGAACTACCTGGATTCCTGATCAGGCATATATTGCGGGATCTTGGGGCGCTGTTGGGGGAACAGATTTTCGGTTGAAAAATAGCAGTCAAAAAAATTTAGGCGCCGATAAAAATATTCGGGGAACGGATGACGATCCGATTTTTCAGACGCAGCGGGTAGGATTAACAGCCTATCAATTGGATGTTGCCCCCGGAACCTATGAACTGACGCTGTGCTTTGCCGAATTGCTAGGGGGAGCGGATGAGGAAGACTTGCCTTATAATCTTGGAAGTAAACAACAGAAAAAAACACAGGTGAAGGTGCGGATTTTTGATGTTGTTGTTAATGGATGCTTATTCTTAGAGAATTTCAATATAACAAAGCAATATGGTGCGGCAGTGGCCATTAAAAAGAAAACTACTGTAACGGTAACAGATCAGCATGGAATTCGGATAGCCTTTAAAGCGAAAGTAGGCGAAGCGGTTTTAAATGGATTACAGTTGCGGATGTTGTGAAGTGGTTGAATCGTGAAATAGTTGAGTAGTGATAGCGGTTGCGTGAAAGTCTTGCTACTGATGTCTTGATACTATGAATATTAATAAATAAAGCTATGCTAAAAATTAAATTAAAAACAGCTGTTCTATGTGTGATATGTTGCTGCATGATGCGTGAAGCAGGGGCACAATCCTTTCTACATGCGGAAGGAGAGTATATGGTTAATGAGGAGGGGCAGCAGGTCTTGCTTCAAGGAGTAGGGTTGGGTAACTGGATGCTTCCAGAAGGATATATGTGGAAATTCGGGGAACATGGCGATCGACCACGTAAAATTGAAAAGTTGGTGGAGGATTATCTGGGCGCTGAAAAATCTGCGGCGTTCTGGAAGACTTATCGCAAAAATTATGTAAAGGAGGCCGATATTAAGCGCATTGCCGATCTCGGATTCAATTCCGTTCGCCCAGCCTTAAATGCGCGTCTTTTTCTGACAGAAGGCGAAAATCCGGTATTTGTGGAAGAGGGATTTCAATTATTGGACAGTCTGATTGATTGGTGCAAGAAATATCATTTGTATGTGATTATCGATATGCATGGAGCGCCAGGCGGGCAAACTGGCCAGAACATAGATGATAGCCCGAACAACGAACCAGAGCTTTTTATGCACAGTAAAAATGAAGATTTATTGGTGAAATTATGGGTTAAGCTGGCCGATAAATATAAAAACGAACCCATAGTAGCGGCTTATGATTTATTAAATGAACCACTACCGGAAAGAACGGGTGCTGCTGATAAATATAAGGCGCAGCTGGTGCCGCTTTACAATAAACTTATCAAGGCTATACGGTCGGTAGATAAAAAACACATGTTCACAATAGAAGGCTTTAATTGGGCCAATAATTGGTCGTTGTTCACTAAGCCGTTGGATGATAATATGTTTTTTCAGTTTCATTACTACTGTTGGGATAAGCCGGATAACCTCAACGATATCAGTTATTTTTTAAAGAAACGGGAGGAGCTTCATACTCCCGTGTGGGTTGGCGAAACCGGTGAGAAAAATAACACCATCTATTTTGCTACCGCACAATATTTTGAGGCGAATCATATCGGCTGGTCATTCTGGCCCTGGAAAAAAATGGACACCCAGAATACCCCTTATTCCATTAAACAACCTGAGGGATGGCGAGCGGTGTCGAAGTATTCTAGGGATGGGAAGAATCTGGACAAGCAAGGTGCCGAAGAGGTTTTTAAAGAATTGCTGGAAAACATTAAGCTAGAAAATTGCATCTATTTTCCAGATGTGGTAAATGCGATGCTCCGGCGGGCACCATTAAAATTAGAAGCCGAAAATTACGGACATGAAGGTTATGGGAAGTCTTATTTGGTAAAAGATACAAGCCTGAGATCGGCCAATTATAGGAAAATGGAGCCGGTACAAATTCAAGTCGACGAAAATGGATCAGGCCAATACCTCATACTCAAGGAAGGAGAATGGACTGCTTATCAGGTAAAATCGACCGAACAGCGGGAATATCAATTTGTATTGAGAGCTAAGGCTGATCAGGCCTCGGCAAGGCTATTCCTAAATGTTAACGGTAAAAGAGAGCCGGTAACCTTAACCAAAACAGGTTGGCAGGAACTTGATTTAAAGCCACAGCAGTTAAAAACAGGTGAAAATTCGATTAAAATTGAAGTGGAGAAAGGTGAAATCGCTGTTGATTGGATTAATGTTTATTAAAAAAGTAAAAAGTAAAAAAGCCTGCTTCCCGTTAGGGATGGTAAAAAGTTTTTTATGCGGCTATTTTTTGATCATAGCCCTCCTGTTTGGTTTTTCCTATAGCAGATAAAAATAATAGGAAAAAATGAGTAGACAGGCGATGCTAAAAAATTTATGCGTATTTTGCTTGTTTTTAATCAAGATACGTCGTGTATGAAGTGGACTTATTTTATCCGGCAAAAACTAAAAGTTGCTTTTTTACTGTTCTGTATTATGGCTTGCTCCGTTATGATAAGGGTTTTGGAGGATAAAAATGTGAAGCACATGAGCAATGCGCTGCTTTCTATGTATGATGATAGACTGGTACCTGCATCGGATATTTTCGACATAGCGGAGCATCTTCATGCCAAACGCTTTTTATTCCTCGTTTTTGTGGCCGATCAGCATCCCACGATGGTGGGGTTAGAGAGGTTGGCTGAACAGATTGAACAACGTCGCACAGCTATCGATTCCTTACTGCTTAAGTACGGTAAAACGTATCTGGTGGCGGATGAAAAAGCTTACTTAACGGATTTTAAAAGACGCCTTGGAGCCTATAGAAAAATAGAAGGGCAGTTATTAACCGCCTCGGCCGAAAATTTACATGCAAGGATTAGATTTTATACCCAGACAGGCGAATCGGCATTAGACGGGGCAATCAAAAAACTTTCTGCGCTCGAGAAATTGCAGACGCATGTGGGGAAAGAGTTAATGGCAGATGCCCAATTTGTGATTTCCGGGACGCGGTTTTTTTCGACTTTGCAATTAATTCTGTCTATCGTGATTGGAATTATGGTAGTTGTTTTGGTGCTTGAATCGAAAAGTATGATTAAAAATAAGCAGCCGTATAATTTGAATTAAGCAAAAAGCAAAAAGCAGAAAGCAAAAAGCTTAAAGTGAAAGGCCAACGAGCAACCAACAACTAGTCTATATACTTACGATCATCCTCTGAAAGATTGGGACGGTACGGATCGGTAAATCCATCTGTCTTTTCGGAGTTGGTTTGGAAATCCTGATCAGTCGGAATTTCTTTAATGGCTTTTCTGCGAGGCCTTCCTATCAGCAATCCAACGATTAATCCTGCCACAAACATGGTGCCTAGGATTGCTAATTTGGGGATATAACGGTCGCCAAAGATCCAGAAAATAACTTCATCCGTATTTTTCATGAGGATAATGGTTACCAGAACGGTTAAGACGATGATGAAAATAGTTTTTGCGCGCATGAACGTAAATTTATGCTAAAATAACTTTTTTATTCAAACACCGGAATGCCAAATTTGTTTTTGGTAAATCTCAGTAGGAGTAGCTTACTCCATAGGTAAAAACAATTTTCTGCGGATTGGACTCGTTCACGTATATTGCACGTACTCCTGCATCGAAGTTAGGGAGGTAAAACCGTAACAAATTCATATCGGCACGGAGCTCTAAACCGAATGTACGTGGACTAACGGCGTGCTGCTGTGCGAAGTTTTCAAAATCTGCAAAAAGGCCACCCTTAAGCCGTTTGATAAAGGCCAGCGGGCCAATAGTCAGATCGGGATAAGCAATGGGAAATTTATAATCTACAAACAGCGTATTATTTACGCGGGTTGGATGTAGTTGATCATAACCGCTTACCATAGGAATGTCATTGGTGAGTTTGTAATCTCCAGATCGCTGTTGGCCATTGAAACGTAATTGTAGGGTGTGGTTATTTACCAGTCCCGGGAAATAAAAGGTAGACTTTATTGATAGTAGTTCGCCTGATAAGCGCTTATCAAAGGTCATGCTCCGATAGATAATATTGAAATTCTGTCCCCATTTTGGTGCTAAGTCCAGCAAACTTTTACGACTGTTCCGGTTAAAATAATACTGTGCCAGTAAAGGGAACTTCACTTCATTAAAATTTGGAAGAGAAAGATTCTTTAGGCTTAGCTGATAACGGGTGGTGTAACTGGTGCCAAGCGCAAAACCGGTATTGTAGACGGTATTGAGACGCGTGAAAGTTAAGGGAATGGTAGTCTTTATTTCCGTATAATGTTCTCGCCATCGGAACGGAAGTCTTTCATCCGGTTTGTTTTGAAGGCGGACACTGCTCAGCTGCGCCTGATTACGGTACTGCAAAGTGATTTTAGGAAACCAGCGTTTAAAGGACGCTTTCACAAAATAGTCGGCGCGACTAATGTCTTGGTCGTAATTAAAACCAATCTCGGTAGAGAAGGTATTGAGCAGGTTATCTGATAGGAGCCGAAGACCAAGATCAAAATTATCTAGCGTCGATAGGTCGTCGCCAACAGGAGAGATACTATGAAAGTTGAATAAGTGGCCGACGTCTTTATAGGCGCTGCAAGCAAATGTTTTTTTCTGGTGAGGCTCTGGTGTGTCTAGCGGTGTTTCTTGCGCTACAAGGGGCTTAAAATAGCTAATAAAATGATTAGCGTCTGGAGAGAGCTCCTGTGTTTGTATGCTGTCTGCTGCCAGGCTGCTGATCAGGTATCCGTTTACTTGATAATTGTTGAAATATAAGCGCTGCGACTGGCTATCCCAAAAAGGATTGTTCGCCCCAAAACGAATATTGGTAAGTTGTTTAATGGTTTGCTGATTCTTCAATAAGTATAAGTTGTCAATGCCGTTGTAATGCGCTTTAAAAATAATTCCTTTAGGGAAATAGATTGGACGTTCGATTTGCTGAGCTTGCCAAGGAAGGAGTAGTTTGGTTTCTTTACTTTGAAGCACTATTTCCATGATACTGGTTCCTTGTTGACCTAATGCGGTTGCGATTACTTTTGTTCCGTCAGAATTGAAGGTAGGTGTTTGCAAAAGCAGATGGGGAGGCAGGGCAATGCGCTGTTGCACTTCACCATTTTCACTATTCAAAATAACCAGGTAGCAATGGTTGCTTAGGTCTACTTCCACGGCTGCAATTTTTGTCCCGTCAGTACTTAAAGCGGGAGAGAATAAACGTGTCTTTGAGGTAAGTTGCTTGTAGGTTTTTTGCGTCAGATCATAAACATTGACGACCTGAAAAGTTTCTTTCAAATACCGCTTGTTATAACGTAATTCATCCCAGGTAATCTTGCCTCCACCGTAAGAGAAATGAGGCTCGGTTTGTATACCTGTTTTGATGATTTCTTTTGCGCCATTTTCTGGAGATAGCAAAACAATTTTAGATACACTATGGTTGCTTTTTTCTAAAGCCAATAATTCACCATTTGGAAGGACTGTCGGCAGGAGAAAATCGACTACCTCTCCAGATTTGGGTTGTGGGAATAAGGGATAGTCGAGTGGTGCTGTTTTTACCTCCTGTTCGTGCCAGATGCTATCGAGTTCTTCAACGGTTTTCTGATGCCAATCTTTAGTATTATATCCGGTGAGTTGCTTGAGGCTGTTGCTGAAATTATAAGGGCGGATGGGATTGCCGGCCATCCTCGTCATTAGCTTCTCGAGTGCTTGCCCTCCATAGTCTCTCCGGATCTTGGTAGTCATGAAATAACCCAAGGGATAGTAGCCTGGAGTTACATCTTTCAAGGAACCCAAATAGTCTTTCTGATAGCTGTATTTTTTTTTACTTAGTGTATTTGTTCTAAACTGTAGCTCCCAGGAAGGTAGTCTGCCACGACCGGCTGTACTGAGGATGGTTTCTGTTCCAACAGCATCGCCTTCGTAAAACCAGGGGGGGAGGGTGATTCCAAAAATGGCCAAGGCTAACTGTTCAAAAAGTGGGGGGCCGAGGTAGCCGGTTAGCTTGTCGAATTGTACGACATGCCGGAGCTCGTGAACAGCTAAACTATTCAGCCAATCCTGATAATCCGTGCGCTGTGGGGGAGTGGTGGAAAACTCCGAGCGGCGTGGTGCCAGCTGTACAAAACCATTCGAAACGACATCTCTGTTTTGTAAGATAATGGAAATTTTTCTTGGTTTTTTACCAAGAGTTTTGCTCTCCCTCGGTATGGCTTCTGTTAAGATGTTGGCTAAACGCTGCGCTTCCTGATCAAATTCTGCCGGGAAAATTAATTGAAATAGGGGTGTCTGAATTTGCTTCCACTTTACACCAGGTGGGTTTTGGTCGTCATCAAATATTTGTGCATTTACTGTATGTGAACAAAATATTAATATAATAATATATAAATTATTGATTAATAGATATTTGATTTGTTTTTTAAGCTGCATTAGTTGTTTGTGCTAAAAAAATTAGTTTTTTATGCTGTTGTGTTGTTGTGTTGTTGTTATGTTTTTGTTTACATTTAAACATATAATATTATGATTATTTTATGTTTATGTATTATATGATATGAGTATTATTCGTAATAATTGTTGTGTTAAAAGTGCTTTTTTTATTGTTTGAGGTGCTTTTTATCGACTAGTTAAATGTAACTATATTTTTTTAATATCCTACACTATCTTTTTAGTTATGTGCTGTTGCTTTTTCGGTACCATTGTCGTGAAATCTATTTTTGTTGGGGTGAATAAAAAGAGGAAAATTTGTTTAAGGTTGTTTTTTAAATGGATACTATATGTTATAATTACTATTTCTAAACAGCGATTTATTTTTGCTTTTTTTTTTTAAAATTAAATTGGAAAAGTTTATGGTTTAAGAATGGGCAGCTTACTAGGATGACTAGGTTACTTGGTAGCTGAGTGAGGAAAAAATAAAAAGAAAAATGAGGCTGTTTAAGATGGAGGAGTCAAGCAGAAAAGCTGATTACGAATCAGTCAATTTTGTGGGTTAGTATGGCGGTGTCATTACTAGAAGATGGTTCGCGTAGGAGGATGGAATATTAACGCTGGCTGAAATATGGTGAGAACTTATGTAGAATATTTACGTTTTATTTGAAATACTTAGTGTGTTTTTTGTTTATTTATTTTCTTTTGTGTAAGCGTTTTTTTGGGAAGAACTAACGTGATAGGATAGCTGGTATTAGGTTTTTGCTTTGCAAATATTTTACTGTTATTAATCCATACATTTATTAGCTTGATATTATTAGCGGGTGCTCGCGGCTATAATCTGTTATTAAGAAAAGCAGGATTTTCGCTTTTTATAAAAAGGCTAGATATTTTGTTGCCATTGCCATGTGCGTTTGGGATATGGACTGTTGTGAGCGGGTGGTTTATTGGCTCCGGTTCGCTAGTTTTTAAGCAGGAAATTGCCTTGTTCTGCATGGTGCGTATTACCATGTTTGCTGCGACTAGGCCAGGCCTCGGTAAGTATTCAATCTGGATATTTTAGATAGTATATGAATGGTATGTTTAGCTTTAGTAAAATACACTAAGTCTACCCCTTTTGTGTGTCTTTTTCTTGGTTTTTTATAAGACAGGAAGACTTTATTTAGCCGAATTTTTACCGGTATTTTACCTGTTTTTGGGCCTGTGAAATCAAAAACAATGCGTTTTAAAGCCCTTCGTGCTCATTTTTTGTTGCGTGCGATAGGGTTTATATAGAAAAAGAAAAAGTCTTTTATATAGGCTTAATACAGCTTCTTTCTGTAAATTGCTTTTTAATTGCTCATAATTTCATGTTTGTTTTGTATATAAAAGTCGGCAAGTGGTACAGCTAAAATTGCCAAAAGCCTTTAAGGTTATACTGAAAACACAGGATGTTTGTTAGCTTTTTTTTAGATGATTACGACCAAACGTTTGCCGTTGGGTACCTCAACATTCCAAAGTTTTTCAATGTTTTTCAGTTCAACCGTTTCGGTTTCTACTTTTAGTTTATGGTTGGCAGCTAATTGAAACATTTCGGGAACTATTTCAGTAAATAGTTTTTGCATTTCTTCTTTTGTCCAACTACCCAAGCCTGAGCCCGATAGTTGCAGATCTACGCTTCTTAATATTTCCGAGGAAAGCAGAATGTTGTCGCCCGTTATAGAGCCGATAGACACAAAACGTGTCTTATGGGTAAACGCGCCATGGCCTTTCAATGCCTCTAAAATAAGTGCTGCGGTATGCCCCCACAGATAATCAACGATAATATCAATAGGGGTACTGTTGTGTAGGTGTTGTATCTGCGAAACAAAATTTTCACCGTCTTGTTTTATAGGGACAATTTCGTCAGCGCCTAATGCCAATAAAGATTGTAAAGTTTGTTCGTTTCTGCCTGTAACAATAATTTTTCCGGCTCCGTAATATTTGGCGATTTGAACAGCTATGTTTCCAGTAAAACCCGTTGCTCCGTTGATCAACACGGTTTCGCCTGGTTTCATTGTGGCCCTGAAACGAAGTGCCATGGCTGAGCCTGCAACGGCATTAGGTAAGGCTGCGGCGGTAACATCGTCAAGACCTTCAGGCAATTTAATCAGGTTGTTTTTTTTAACAATTGCTTTCTCTGCAATCATACCGCTTATACCTAAAGCGAAAACCCTGGTGCCATCTGGTAATAGACCGACACCATCACCGCCTATCACTTTTGCCTGATGGATGTCGTTCGTTGTTGAATAATGTTTTCCGCTCGCTTTTGATTTATCTAAATGTTTAATGGCCGCGGCTTTTACAGAAATTAACAGCTCGTCATCCTTTTGCACGCTTGGTTCTGGAAAATCTGCTGTGTATTTTGGCATTTCGCCCCTTTGAAACATTACTGCTGCTTTCATTTTGAATTATTTTATAAAGCAAAGTTATGTCAGCGTATTCGATGGGACGATAACATTTGTTATTAAATGAGGGTACCTTTTTTATTTCGCCAATTTATTTTTTATACGGCTAAGGTGAACGGTGGTAATACCTAAATAGGAAGCGATATAATGTTGCGGAACACGCTGAATAATTTGTGGTTTTTCTTTTATCAGGTGGAGATAACGTTCTAAAGGAGTATCCTTTATAAATGAAAAGAAATGTTTCATATAATCAAAAGTGCGTTCAAATATGGTGTCGATAAACTTATCCCTTAATTGAGGTATGTCTTTTATTTCTTCAATTATCCTGTCCACATCTTTTTTCCGTATCCACCATATAATACTAGGCTCAATAGTTTCAATAGTAACCGGGCTCGGTGTTTTCTTTCTGAAACTCTCAATAGAAGAAACCATATTGTTCTCAAAGAAAAATTGAGTGGTAATGTCTTTTCCGTTATTGTTGAACCATACACGGATACAGCCTTTTTCAATCAAGAACAATTTCTTGGAAGTTTCCCCTTCATTTAAAAGAACGGTCTTGGACGGCGCTTCAATTCGATTAAAACAACTTATATAATCGTTCCATTTATCATCGTTAAGGGGAACCTTATTTTTAAACTGTTCGAACATTTACTTTTCTATAATCCGTAGATAAAGATATAAAAAAGGGCTGAGGTAGTATGTTTACTTAAATACATATTGTTTTGGTGGCAATCCCACTAGCTTGCGACCGAAGGGAATTATGGATACATTCAGCCATATCTTGCTCATGAAAAGACTTTGTTTAAAAATGTTTTTCCCGAACATCGAAAGCATTTCGTTGAGCGCGTTAGGTTTGTGCATCCATTCCGTATTGAATAAAGTGCCTTGCCCTATTTTTGCAAAGCGATTGGTCATTTGCTTTTCATAATTTGCAATGGCTGTTTGTAGGTCTGTAAATGAAGGATTGGTAAGTGCTTCGCTTAATTGCAGTGCGTCTAACATAGCCATGTTTACTCCTTCACCCGCAAAGGGTGGCATCCAATGAGCGGCGTCGCCAATGAGTGTAATGTTTGCTTTGGCTTTCCATTTTTGGTTTAAGGGCATACAGTATTGTGGCCGTGGAATGAAAAGTGTTGTTTCACTTTCAAATAACTCATACCACACACTGCTCCATTCGGAAAATTCTTGTTTGAACCAGGCAAGCATTTGCTTATTGTCCTTAAAGTCTATTCCACTTTTCTTATCCCAAAACTCTTCGGTTTTCCAACTTGCCGCAAAACCAAAACTTCCATCGCCTTTGGCACTTACGATCAACGTTTTTCCGTTTCCGTAAGCAAATATTTTTCCACCTTTTAATAGTTTGTGGATATTGGGTGCCGTTTTTTCTGCATCTTTTATGGAACCTTCCAGCATGGTGACACCTGTCCATAAAGGTTTAATGTTGGTTATGAACGGTCTTATCTTGCTGTTTGCTCCGTCTGCTCCGATTACAATGTCGGCAATTACGGTGTTACCGTTTTGAAAAACTAATTTCCAACTGTTTTGTATAGGTTCAATAGCTAAAATATGACTATTCCAGACAATAGTGCCCGGCAGTAATGCGTTCAAAAGCATATCCCGTAAAGGGCCCCGATCAATTTCGGGTCTGTGCCCCTTGTCGCCAAATTTTTTATCCCTACCTCGAATATGCTCATCAAAGTAAATTTTCGCCTGATTATCCATCACTCGCATCAGCTCCGCTCCAGGTCTATAATGCCTTTTAAATTCGTCGAGTAAACCTGCTTTGTCCAAAGCGGCCAAACCCGATTCGGTGTGTAAGTCTAAGGCACCGCCTTGAATCCTTACTTCTTTACTGCTATCTCTTTCGTAAACTTTTACATCCGCTCCTTTGAGTTGCAGCAGCCGCGCAAGGGTTAAGCCCCCCGGTCCACCACCTATAATGGCAATTTTTTTATTTTGTATCAACATGTTTCTTTTCTTATAATTTTCAAATGTTTTCTTCATCATTAACGCTTTCAACTATGCGATGATAATTTAACACAGCAAAAGTAGATTATCTAATAAAGATAAAATAGTTATATTTAACCAAAAAATAGTCGTGAAAGTCCAATTTTTAAAGATAGATATTAAAGGTTCATATGGTCTCCTCGGTAAATTAGCTGAACTATTAGGGACTACTACCGAAAAAGGGTATTTGAAAATTCCGGAGAATAAAGGCCGGGGATATCTTAGGGGTTTTCTTTTAGGCAATTCTATTGCAATGATGATAAGGGATTGCGAGTTTTACGATGACCTTCTGACTAGAAGAAATCCGAACCCTACCCCACATGAAAGAATAATAATGTCCTTTAATAATGTGCTGCCTGCAAAAGATAATACTGCTGGGCAAACAACCATCCAAAATCTCCCATCGGTACAAATTGGCAAAGGTGGATTAAATTTTGAGCTATTTTACCCCAGTCACACAAGCTTTAGGTCCATCATTTTAGCTATTGACGCCCCGAATTTAAAGGAACTGCTAGGAGCTGAGGTCGAAAACAAAGTGCTGAAAACCATAATAGAAAGCAATCAGCGCATGATTTTTGAAGAATTTATTTCGCCACATATCCAAAAAGTAGCTTTAGAAATTGCTGAAAACGATGTGCCTGAAGCATTGCATCCGTTTTATTTTCGGTTAAAAGCAGAAGAATTGATATGTTTACTTTTTGCAGAATTATTGAAAAGAGACGATACCTCCATACAAGCGCTCAATGAAAGAGATGCCGAAAAGATATATAAGATCAGGGATCAAATTTTTGCCCATTTATCAAGGCCTCCCGTATTGGACGATCTTGCCAAAGAGGCAGGAATGAGTAAATCAAAACTGAAACGACTGTTTAAACAAATTTTCGGTGAAAGCATTTTTAATTACTACCAAAGTTTCCGAATGCGGGAAGCGGCGAGGTTGCTCAAAGAGCGTAGGCTCACGGTATCGGAAGTGGGTTATGAAATGGGTTTCAGTAACCTAAGTCATTTTACAAGGGTGTTTGAAGAGCATATCGGGATGAAGCCAAAGAAGTTCTCTCAAAAATAATTTGCAGGGAATGTGGAAATGCAATGCTGCTGTTGAATGCGGATCCTTTTATCTACTCCATAACTTGAAAATTTAATTTTCAATAGGTTATGGGGAAGGGGATACGGAAAATAATTCAAAAGACCGAAATACAAGCATCGGTTTCAGCAATTTCGTAAAAAAATACTAATTTGTGCGCAACGTTTACGGTAATATTACATGCTAAAGAATTGAAAAAATTACTTTTGTGCTCCCAAAATAGCTTATCATTTATGCAGAAAAACTTACCTCTTTATTTGCTTTTTACATTGTTTTTAATGACGATTACTTTCACTGGGTTTGCCCAGTTTCATCCAAGATTCTTACCAACGGATTCCTTAGTAAAGACAGCGAAAGGAAAGCATTTAGTGATACAGCTTGAGCACGAAAATGGCGGTGTGTTAACTGGAAATGAGCGGGCAAAAGAGTCATTGGAAGAAGCTTATTATAATGCTATAAACTTGAAAATAGGTTGGCAAACCAAAAAAGGAGGTGATGTTTACCATCAGCTCTTCAACTATCCGGTTTATGGTGTAGGTTTATATAGCAGTACGTTTGGTTTGGACCATGTGGGCAATCCCTATGCAGTTTACGGATTTGTTTCTGTTCCTATTAAGCCACGTTTAGACCGTCGTTTTAATTTTAGCTATAGGATTTCGCTCGGGCTTTCCGGACGATTTAACCCCTACAATGAAGATGAAAATCCATTTAATTTGATTATAGGCACTAAAAACAATGTCTTCATTGATTTTGGCGGACAGGTAAATTATACTTTAGCTAAACATTTTCAGTTAGGCGTAGGCTTGGCTTTCCATCACTTCTCTAATGGCGCGCTAAGATTGCCCAATACGGGGATTAACTTATTGCCTTTTACGGCAGCTTTAACCTATATTCCTAATGCAAGTTCATTTGATTTTTCAAAGGATTATGTTGAACCGAATCCTAAGGGTCATGAGCTGCATTTTAGCTACGCATTTGGACTAAAGCAATTGGATATGGATAATCCGAATAAATATTTTAAGTCTACACTAGGGGTTTTCTGGAGTAGGTTTGCCGGTTATAAATGGCGTTTAGGTATGGGGGCAAATGTCTTTTATTCGGCATCGGGCAATGATGTTGCTGTTGCTGGTGAGAAAGCCGGTTCTTTTGGTGCGTTGTTTTCTGGCGGACCGGCATTTTATATCGATCACCTGTTAACATCGCGTTTGTATCTCAACGGTAATGTAGGCTATTACCTGCATCGGAATGCGTTCAATAAAGAAACAGGGCCGGTATTTTTGCGGATCGGTGCGCGCTATGATGTATGGAAAGATATATTTGCCGGAGTTTCCATTAAAGCGCATGCTGGAAAAGCCGATTTTATTGAGTGGACAACGGGGTATACCTTAGATTTGAGGAAGAAGAGGTAAGTGTATGCTTTCATTTAATTTTTCTATCATTGCAGGTGAAGATGTAAGGTGTGTAGTAGCATCTACTTGTTCTATGGGTTCATAGCTTACATGCAATGCATCCAAAAACAACTTTATAGCCTTTTCTTGATCCTTATTTACAGGGTTGATTCTTAATGCTTTCATCTGATTGAAATGTGTTAATTGCAAAGATACAAACTTGTCTGAGGAATAATCAATACTTACGAACGATGAAATATTGGACTACGCCATTTTGTTTGGATTCTTAATGTAAAATCTGGCTTAAACTGTGGGCAACTGCTTTTTCAGTTTCCGGTGTTCTACTTTGGTCTTCAGTATGGGATATAAAAATACGGCACCTAATACAAGAAGCGCTCCGCCGTAGAAGCCTGCGCTCATTTTCTCTTCCTGCTTGAAAATAATAAGTGCTAATAAGATACCATATATGGGCTCTAAATTGGTGATGAGCGCAACACGGAACGCACTTAATTCCTTCATCACAGAAACACCTGCAACATAAGCAGCGGAAGTACAGACCGTACCTAATAACAGTAAATAAATCAAATCGTTGCGTTGTAGGATCATTTCTGCGGTGAAATTTCCGGAGAATAGCAGAAAGAGGGAGAGCCATAGCCATGCACCGAGCATTTCATAAAAGCTGATAACTGTTGCTTTACTGTGTTGGATAAACTTGCCATTGATAATCGTGAATAAGCTTGCGCAAAATGCACAAAGCAATCCTAAGATGATTCCGGTAACATACTGTGCTTCAAATTTAAAAATAAGATATATGCCGCAAATGATGAGTAAACCTATCAATAATTCAAGGTGGGCAATTCGTTGCTTATTGAATAAAGGTTCGAGTAAGGCGGTGAATAGGGTAAGGGATGACATGCAGACCAGCGTAACCGATACATTGGACATTTTGATGGACTGAAAAAATAAAAACCAATGCAAGCCTACAAGCCCGCCCGTAAGTATGAATTTTAAGAATAGCTTGTGGGAAATACGAATGGGTTTTTTGGTACATTTAAAATATATAAATAGGGATAGAGAGGCAATCAACACCCTATACCATACCAAATGTACGGCAGTTACGGAGATTAGTGCCCCTAAGATTCCGGTAAATCCCCATACCAGTACCGTTAAATGCAAAAGCAGCAGATTCCGGTTAATTTTTGCGAAAAACATGTGTTGTTAAAGATTTATTTTGGTGCTTTATAAAGCAGGTACAGACCTACGCATAAAAAGATAAGGCTTGGGATAAACGTCGCAATAAGAGGCGGTAATCCACCTTTTAAAGAGAACATCGTTGCGAATTGGATAAGGAGAATATAAGTGAAGCTAAGGGCAATACCTACACCTAGGCTCAGGCCTATTCCTCCCCGTACTTTTTTGGATGATAACGAAACGCCCATTAATGTTAGGATATAAGCTGAAAAAGGATAAATAAAGCGCTTGTATTTTTCCAGTTTTAGGTCGGTCATCCTTCCTGTACCACGAAGTTCTTCTTTTTTTATATTTTCATTGAGTTCCTTGGTTGTCATGGCCATATAGACGTTGTCTCGGATCTCAAAATCCCGTGGTGTCATATCTAAGGTTGTATCCTTAGCGGTACCCTTAGT
>Ga0182736_1000562_pt1 | contig 53448 bp, 50 predicted proteins | sample eDN5th30CKraftBY_FD_128882 | JGI IMG/M metagenome (GOLD analysis project Ga0182736, IMG submission 128882) | Enriched backyard soil microbial communities from Emeryville, California, USA - eDNA 5th pass 30_C Kraft BY (version 2) (version 2) | ecosystem: Environmental > Terrestrial > Soil >... | reverse complement strand
CATGCCGCCGCCACCGCCGCCGCCGCCCACAGCGCCGCCGCCGGTGATCTCGCTGCCGTCGACCGCGCCGGTGCTCGCGCCGCCGCCGCCGCCGGTGCCGCCACCACCTGCTCCGCCCGCGCCGCCGGCTCCGCCGCCGCCGCCCGTGGTCAGCAAGGCTGCAGGTGCGAAGGGCAATCCGAACAATTGGATTACCAATGACGACTACCCATCGCGCGCACTGCGTGACGAGGCCGAGGGAACCGTCGCGATTGCCTGGGATATCAACACGGAAGGTCGGGTTGAGAATTGTCATGTGACGTCGTCGAGTGGCAATTCCGACCTGGACGGGGCGGCGTGCAGCCTGATTACGCGCCGTGGCCGCTATTCGCCGGCTCTCGATCAAGCCGGTAATCCGATCCGGTCAAGCGACCGCCGTCGAGTCGTATGGCGTCTGCCCAAGTGATCCGATGTGGTTGATCTGTAATTCGGCCGCCCCGAACCGGGGCGAGGGGCGGCCCCTTCACCTGACTGGTTTTGAGAGGAATTAATCAATGTTCATCCAACTTTCCGCTGCCGCCGCGCCGGCCGCGAACGCCAATCCCTACGGTCTGATGGAAGCACTCGAGCAGGGCGGTGTCATCGCCTGGTCGGTGTTCATCATCCTGGTCGGCATGTCGGTCTTCTCCTTCTTCATCCTGTTCTCGAAGATGATCGAGCAGCAGAAGGTCATCAACCAGGGCAAGAAGGTCCGCGCGACCTTCTGGCGCAGCGCGACCCTCAAGGAGGGCGCCGCCAAGCTGGAGAAGAACAGCGCCTACAAGCAGCTGGTGGACGACGGCATCACCGCCGCCGAGCAGCAGAGCAAGCTCCACGACAATGTCGAGGCGCACGACTGGGTGGAATCCGCCCTGGCCCGCTCGGAAGCGGCGATCAACTCGAAGCTCAACGGCGGCCTGGCATTCCTGGCAACCGTGGGCGCCGTCTCGCCGTTCATCGGCCTGTTCGGTACGGTTATCGGCATCTACCGCGCGCTCATCAAGATCGGTGCGTCGGGTCAGGCGTCGATCGACGCGGTGGCCGGTCCGGTCGGTGAGGCTCTCATCATGACCGCCCTGGGTCTCGCGGTCGCCGTGCCTGCGGTGCTTGCCTACAACTGGCTGCAGCGTCGCAACAAGTTCATCGGCGAGAATCTGAGCGACTTCAGCGCCAACGTGCTGGGCAACATCGTGTCGAACGGCAGCATTCGTCCGGCCACGCCGGCTGCTGCGCCGACGGCCGCTGCTGCCAAGCCCGCTGCTGCCAAGGCTTGATCGACCGCAGTGGGGCGGCGTCCCCTCCCTTTGGAGACGCGCCGCCTCGCCGCCCGGAAGACATACGTTGGCATCAGCCAAGAATTAGGATTTGATCGATGGCAGTAAGTGTAGGACCAGGCGACGATATTCCGATGTCGGACATCAACGTCGTGCCTCTCACGGACGTGATGTTGGTGCTTCTCATCGTCTTTCTGATCGCGGTTCCGGTTGTGGTCCAGACGGTGGAAGTGAACCTGCCGAAGATCGCGTTCGAGCCGACGACCACCAAGCCGGAAAACGTGTCGCTGACCGTTCGTGCGGAGAATGGGCAGTGCCAGGTCTACTGGAACCTGACCAAGGTGGACGCAGGCGGTCTGCTGGACCGGGCGGTGGCCAAGCTCAAGAAGGATATTGAGAAGGCCGGCGGCGCCGAGAATATGAACCCCGAGGATCTGCCCGAAGCGCATATCCGCGCGGATATCAACACGCCCTATCGTTGCATTGGCGGAACGATTTTCACCATGCAGCGTGCCGGTTATCCCAAGGTCGGCTTCATTTCAGAGCCGGAGCCTGGCTCGATTTCCGTCCGCCGGCTGTGACGCATCGTTTTTAGGAGACCAGTGCCATGGCAATGAGTGGCGGCCGCGATGATGGTGAGCCGATGATGGAGATGAACGTGACGCCGCTCATCGACGTCATGCTCGTTCTTCTCATCATGTTCATCATCACCATCCCGATCCAGACCCACGCGGTGAAGATCGACCTGCCGCAGAATGCGGAAACGCCCCAGAACGCAATCGACCCGGTGAAGAACCGCCTGACGATCGATGCTGCTGGAACCATCTTCTGGAATGGGTCGGCGATCGACAAGCTGGTGCTGCGCCAGTATCTCGATCAGACCGTCCAGATGACCCCGGAGCCGGAGCTGCAGTTCGAGCCTGACCAGTCGACCCGCTATGTCGTGGTCGATGAAGTGCTCGCGATCATCAAGCGGGCAAAGGTGACGAAGCTCGGCTTCGTCGGCAACGAGCGCTACGGCGGCGTGTTCTGAGCACGCGCGGATGCGGGCCGGTGGCTCTGGCGACTGGCTGGCAATGCAGGAAGGGATAGAGGAAAAGGGGGCTGCGGCTCCCTTTTTCTGTTTGGGTGGTCGTCCCGATAGCGATCTGCCCTTAAACCGCCGGTCATGTGGCCGTTCTATGCTGAGGCAATCGTCTGCCGAACATAGTCTGCCGAACAGGGGCTGCATGAGCGCGCTACCGGAACAGAAGCACCGAGGCCTTCCCCGCCCGCACGATCGGCAGATGGTGCTCATCGGCGTACGGGTGCGGCGCAAGGGCGAGAGCTGGTTCAGGAGCCGCATTACCGATATGTCGCTGGACGGGTTTCGGCTGCTCAGTTTCGTCAAATTGCAGATCGGCATGGAAATTTGGGTGATGTTCCCGGGTTTCGAAGGACGCCGGGCCAATGTGATCTGGGTCGCCGACCATGAAGCGGGATGTGCGTTCGAAAATCCGCTTCATCCCGCCATTTTCGATCATATTATCCGGACGTGCGATCTGCGGTCGTAAGGGCGTCCTCCGATCGCAGGAGATCGTCATGCGGCTTGCCTGGCACGCAAACCGTCTGACGGCATGGGTGGCAGCCTGTAGCGAGGAACTGGCGAGTCGCCCGATTGGCGGAGGCTGGTTTGGCGGGTGCATGGAATGGCGGGCGCCACTGCCCTGCTGGAGATCGTGTTGCGGCGCTATGATGCCGGCTTATGGTCGCCCCGCGGTTGGTTGCGGAGGGCTGCGTGGCGCTGAGCGGCTGTTGACGGGGCTTGGGACTGCTCAGGAGCATGCGCGTGCGGGCGTGTTCCAGCTCATGTTTAGCCCGGAGATTCGATCCGGTCATGAGGCATTGGCAGTCCATGCTCAATGGCTGGCTCCCGCAATATCGCGACGAAGGTGCGGCATCTGTTGGGGGAAGGGCCGGACAGATTGCGGGCCAGTGGCGGGTCTCGTTCCTTTCTATGCTGGATTTGGGGCCGGCCTGGAGGCGACGGGAGCGGCTTGGCGGCAGAGGGACGCTATTGTGACGGGCCGGTTGCCTTCGCTCCCTGAACTTCGGACGGCTTTGGGTCAGCTGCTGGAGGCCGCTGGTTGGTCTGCCTGAGAAGAGCTGAGAAGAGAAGCCGTGCTCTTGCGATGGCAGGAGACGGAACCGGACTGCTCGTGCGCCCTTGGCTGCTGCCTTCGCAGGAGCACTGAAAAGCATGTGCACATTTTAGAGCTTCGTTCTGAAGAGGAACTCCTCCGGCTTCAGTCGGATCTCGGCTTCGGCCTTGGACCCGGCGCTAGCCCATGGCCTCCCCGAAAACGAACTTTCGTCCTTTGGGTCGTTTTAATCGGGACCTTATCTGCGCCAGCCCGCCAGCCCGCCAGCCCGCCAGCCCGCCAGCCTGCGTTGCGTCGTTTGAGTCTCTCAACCCGCTTCGGCGAACTGGAGTGAGGCCAGGCGGGCGTAGAGGCCGCCCTTGGCGGTCAGTTCGGTGTGGGTGCCGATCTCGACGATCCGGCCTTCGTCCATGACGACGATGCGGTCCGCCGCGCGGACGGTGGCGAGGCGGTGGGCGATGACGATGGTGGTGCGATCCTTCATCAGCCGGGTGAGCGCATCCTGCACTAGCCGCTCCGACTCGGCGTCGAGCGCGGAGGTCGCTTCATCGAGCAGCAGCAGCGGCGCATCCTTGAGCAGCGCTCGGGCGATGGCGAGGCGCTGGCGCTGGCCGCCGGAGAGACGCGCGCCGCCCTCGCCCAGATCCGTGTCCCAACCTTGCGGCAGCGCGTCCAGAAACGCCTCGGCATTGGCGGCGCGGGCGGCCGCGCGCAGAGTCTCGTCGCTGGCGTCCCAGCGGCCATAGCGCAGATTATCGCGCGCGCTGGCAGCGAAGATCACGGTTTCCTGCGGGACGAGTGCGATCATTGCGCGGATCGCGGCCGGGTCGGCGGCGCGTAAGTCCACGTCGTTGAGCGTGATGCGCCCCTCGCCGGGATCGTAGAAGCGCTCGGCAAGCTGGAGCAGGGTCGATTTGCCGGCGCCGGACGGGCCGACGATGGCGACAGTCTCGCCAGCCGCGACGTCGAGCGAGAAGTCGGTCAGCGCACTGGTGTCCGGCCGGGTGGGGTAGCGGAAACCGACATGCTCGAAGCGGAGTCGCGCCTCATGGGCAGCCGGGATCGGGGCTGGATTGGCCGGCGGGCGGATGGATGGAACGGCGCTGGTCAACTCGCTCAGGCGGGTGGCGGCGCCGGCGCCGCGCAGCAGATCGCCATAGACTTCGGTCAGCGCGCCGAACGCGCCGGCAACGAGCGCGCCGGTGATGACGAAGGCGGCGATGGCGCCGCCCGACATGCGGCCCGAGGCGACATCGAGCGCACCCTGCCACATGATGAGCGTGATCGAGCCGAAAATGACCAGGATCACGGTGGCGGTCATGCCCGCGCGCACCAGAATACGGCGGCGCGCGGTGCGGAAGCTGTCCTCCACCGCCTCGCGGAAGCGCGTGGCCTCGCGCGTTTCCTGCACGAAGGCCTGCACCACCTTCATGGCGCCGAGCACCTCCGTCGTGATGCTGCCGATCACCGCCAGCCGATCCTGACTGGCGCGCGAGAGGTGGCGCACGCGGCGGCCGACGAAGATCACCGGCCCCAGCACCAGCGGAATGCCGAACAGCAGCAGCGCGGTCAGGCGCGGCGCGAGGGTGAAGAGATAGATGACGCCGCCAAGGCCGGTGAGCAGGTTGCGCATGGCGATGGAGACGGTGGAGCCGACCACCTGCTCGATGATCGCGGTATCGGCCGTCATGCGCGAGGCGATCTCGGACGGGCGGTTCTGCTCGAAGAAGGCCGGCTCCTGCCGCAGCAGATTGGCCTGCGCGGCAACGCGCATGTCCGCCACCACCCTCTCACCGAGCCATGAGACGAAATAATAGCGCAGCGCCGTGGACAGGGCGAGGATGACGACGATGAACAGCAGATACTGGAACCAGCGGGCGATATCGCCGCCGCCGGCCGATGCGAATCCCCGGTCGATGACCAGCTTGAACCCGCTGGGAATGGCGAGCGTGGCGGCCGAAGCGGCGAGCAGCGCCAGGCCCGCGCCGGCAAGATGGCCGGGATAGCGCATCGCGGCGGACCAGATCAGCCGAAGATTGCCGAGGCTGGCGGATTTGGGCGCGTCCGGCCCGTCGGTCGTGCGGTAAGGGGAAGCCATGCGCGCGCCCTAGACCATCGGCGCGGCCAATGGGAGGGTCTTTTGTGCGAACGCGCGGCTCGGGCGTCTGGCGCCTGTGCCGGCCGGATGGCGTGGCGGAAAGGCAGGCACGCAGGGCATGCGGACGATTTTTTGACGACGCCTGTCCAATTGCGCGGTATATCGCCCTGATAGGACAGAGTCAGTCTGGCTCAATCGAGGTCGCACATCAGTCAGGAGCCGCATGCTCTATAACGCCTATGAAATTCAGCGGAGCTTTCTGGCGGGCGCCAGCGCCATGGCCACTGCAAGTCTGGAATTGCTGCAAAACCCGGCCAATCCCTTCGCCTATTTCGGCGGTGGGCCGATGCTGGCCTCCGCGCTCGATGTGTTCGCGCACGCCGCCGCGCCGCGGGGCAAGCCGGCCTTCGGGCTGACGGAGACGCAGATTGACGGGAAGACCGTCGCGGTCGATGAGATGATCGAGGCGCGCAAGACCTTCGGCCAGCTCAAGCATTTCGTGCGCCGGGGCCATGAAGGGCAGGGGCCGAAGCTGCTGATCGTCGCGCCGATGTCCGGCCACTTCGCGACCCTGCTGCGTGGCACCGTCGCCCGGTTGCTGCCGGGGCATGACGTCTACATCACCGACTGGCGCGATGCGCGCAACGTGCCGCTGAGTGCAGGCAGCTTCGATCTCGACGATTATGTCGATTATCTGATCGCGTGGCTGGAGCATATCGGGCCGGACGCGCATATGCTCGCGGTCTGCCAGCCGTCCGTGCCGTGCCTGGCGGCGGCGAGCGTGATGTCGGCTCAGGCGCACCCCTGCCGCCCGCGCACGCTGACGATGATGGGCGGGCCGATCGACACGCGCGAGGCGCCCACGGCGGTCAATCAGATGGCGCAGGAGCGGCCGCTGAGCTGGTTCAGCCAGAATGTCGTGGTGAGCGTGCCGTTCAACTATGCCGGCGCGGGGCGGAAGGTCTATCCCGGCTTCATGCAGCTTGCCGGCTTCATGTCCATGAACTTGGGCAATCACCTGATGAGCCACTGGCAGATGTTCCGCCATCTGGTGCAGGGCGACGAGGAAAGCGCCGAGTCGACCAAGAAATTCTACGACGAATATCGCTCCGTCTGCGACATGACGGCGGAATTCTACCTCCAGACTGTCAATGAGGTGTTCAAGAAGCACAGTCTGCCCAAGGGGGAGCTGCGCCACCATGGCGCGCTGGTCGATACAGGGGCGATCACCGACATTGCCCTGCTGGCCGTGGAGGGCGAGAGAGACGATATTTCCGGCATCGGCCAGACCCGCGCGGCGCTGGAGATCACGCCGGACCTGCCGGACGCCATGAAACATTATCTGCTTGTGAAGGATGTCGGCCATTACGGCATCTTCAACGGCTCCAAATGGCGCAACCGCATCGCCCCTGTCGTCGAGGACTGGATCGCCCGGCACGACGCGCTGCCGCGCGACTGATCGGCCCCGCCGATGCCCGCGACCTTGCGCGATGCGCCCCTTGCCCTGCGCTCCGTGGCGGTGGAGCGCTTCCCGGTCGCCGGGGCGTTCATCATCAGCCGTGGCGCCAAGACTTTCGTGGATGTGGTGGTCTGCACGGTGACGGATGGCACCCATGTCGGGCGCGGCGAAGGGACGCCGATCTATTATCATGGTGAGACGGCGCAAGGATGCGCCGATGCCATCACCCGCATCACGAGCAGTGCCGAGGCGTTCGACCGGGAGCGGCTGCGCGCGATCATGCCGCCGGGCGCGGCGCGCAATGCGCTCGATTGCGCTTTGTGGGATATCGAGGCGCGCCGCGCCGGCCGGCCGGTCTGGGCGCTGGCCGGGCTGGACGCGCCGCGGCCGCTGCGCACCGCCTACACGATCAGCCTCGATGCGCCGGATGCCATGGCCGCCGCCGCCGCGCGGGCGCGCGAGCGGGGGTTCACATTGCTCAAGTGCAAGCTGACCGGCGAGGGCGACGAGGCGCGGATCGCCGCCGTGCGCGCTGGCGCGCCGGACGTCGAACTGATCGTGGACGCCAATGAAAGCTGGGCGGCGCCCGACCTGGCCGTGCGCGCCGGGGCGCTGGCGGCGCTGGGCGTCTCCCTGATCGAGCAGCCGCTGCCCGCCGGGCAAGATGGAGCGCTGGCCGGCGCGGCGCTGTCGGTGCCGGTCTGCGCCGACGAAAGTTGCCAGAGCCTTGCCGATCTCGACCGGCTTGCCGACTATCAGGCCATCAACATCAAGCTGGACAAAGCCGGCGGCCTCACCGAAGGGCTGGCGATGGCACGCGAAGCCCGGGCACGCGGGCAACGCATCATGGTCGGCTGCATGCTCGCCAGCTCGCTCGGCATCGCCCCGGCCTTCCTGCTGGCGCAGCAGGCGGACTGGGTGGACCTGGACGGCGCGCTGCTGCTCGCCCAGGATCGCGACGAGCCGTTGATTGTGGAAGACGGTTCGCTACGGTGGAGCGCGTTGTGGGGAGCGGGCGCGGTTATTAAGAGTTTACCGGATTGACTTAGTTTGTCCCGATCGGTCACTCAGGCGCGGCTATTGCCAGGGGGCGGCCTTTGACCGTGCGGTCGTTAATTCAGGAGGTGTTGCGTGCGATTTGCACGAATTCTGGCATTGCTACTGGCGCTCGCAACCTTTGCCGTGACGGGATATCTTTTCTGGCAGATGCCGTTCGCCTGGCTCCACATGGTGCCCGCGAATCTCGGCGTGCTCGCCAGCCTCTATTTCTGGCGTAAGGCTCCGCGCAAGAAGACGGCGCGGCGCACGGCGGCGCTGGCGAGCATCGGCGTCATCCCCTGCATGGTGTTGAGCGCGGCGGTGAGCCTGTTCGAATCGCCGATCACCGATTGGCCGGTGTTCCTGGCGCTGGCGGCGCTGGCGACATTGGTCGCGGTGACGGCGCTGCTGCGCGTCAACCGCAAGCAATCGCATGTCTGGGCCGGCTACTATCAGGATGTGACCTGAGGCTACCCCTCAGGCTGAAGGGCGCGTATTCACACTCCTCGGCCGATCGCCGTTGAAAAGGCTGCTCACCCCTCGTCGGTTGCCGCCGGCGTGGGGTAGGGCATGATTCGCTGCCCGTCGGGCGCGACGGTGAAGCTTGTCTGCGTGGGATAGGCGAATTCGATTCCTTCCGCGTTGAAGCGGTCGAGAATGGCCAGGCCCAGCCGGTGCCGGGTCATGAAATAATCGGCCTTGTCCGGGTTCGGTATGTCCAGGGTCAATTCGAAATCAATGGAACTGGCGCCGAAAGCGACCATGCCGGCCTGCACGAAAAGCTGGCCTTCCTTCTCCACGATCTCGCGAAGCATCGCCGGGATGCGCGCGATGAGGTCCGGCGATGTCTGGTAGATGATGCCCAGCGTGAAGGTGAGGCGCCGCTGCGGCAGCGTCTGGAGGCTGGTGATCTCCTTTTGCAGCAGATTGGCGTTGGAGATGATCTTGCGCTCGCCGGTCACGGCGCGCAGCCGCGTGCTCTTGAGGCCGATGCGCTCCACCCGCGCGGTCGTCTCGTCATAGGTGATCGTCTCGCCGACGCGGAACGGCTTGTCGAACAAGATGGAGAGCGCGGCGAACAGGTCCGAGAAGATGCCCTGCGCGGCCAGGCCGATCGCGATGCCGCCGATGCCCAGCCCCGCGACCAGTCCGGCGACGTTGACGCCAAGATTGTCCAGCACGACAACGGCGGCGATGGCGAACAGCGCGACGGAGACGAGCACGCGGATGATGGCGATGGCGTTCGCCAGCGTCTCGCCGCCTTCATAGCCGGCGCGCAGTTCGATGAGGCCGACGATGATCTCACGCAGCCAGATGGCGACCTGGAACGCCGCGACGATGGTGAAGAGGAAGCTGATGGTCGTCATCAGTGCTAAGGGCGGATTGGCGTAACCGGCAACCAGCCGCGCCGCCACGATCATCATGAAGATATGCGAGGTGCGGCTGATGGCGCGGCCCACCATCATCAGCAGGCCGGGGCTGTGCTGGCGCAGGGCGATCCGCTTGCCGATGCTGCGCAGGAAATTGAGCAGCAGATAGACGAGGATGCCGGCGCCGATCGCGATGAGGATCTGCAGCCGGTGGACATCCACCCAGTTCGATATATCGTCGATCAGGTGGAAGGGACTGGCGGAGACGGGAGCTGGGACGGCCGCTGGCATCACATCATCCTTCGCGAATGAAACATTTTGACGGGGGAAGGCGTGGATGGCGGATCAACGCGCCGTTCGCGCTCCGGGTTCCACGCCGGTGCGGGCGGCGGAGAGAATATAGTTCATCGAAACATCCTGCCCCAGCGTGAAGCCGTAGCGCGGATCGGCCCCGATCCCGGCGATATCGTGGACGGAAAGGCCCTGCGCCTCCAGCAAGGCCGTGACCTCGTCGGGCGTCAGGAACTTGTGCCAGTCATGGGTGCCCTTGGGGATGCGGCCCAGCCCCTCGGCGAGCGTGACGATGGTGAGGCGGGAAAGCGGCGTGCGGTTGGGCGTGGAGAGGATGAGCAGCCCATCCGGCTTGAGCAGCCGCGCGACGGCGGCGAGGAACAGCGCCGGATCGGTGACATGCTCGATCACTTCGAGCGTGGTGATGAGATCGAAGGGCGGTTCGTCCAGCGCTTCGACCCCGCAGGCACGATAATTGATGGTGAGGCCCATGTGCCCGGCATGATCGCGCGCGGCGGCGATATTCTCCGGCGCGGCGTCGATGGCGGTGAGGGCGGCGCCCATGCGCGCCAGCGGCTCGGCAACGAGTCCCGCGCCGCAGCCAATGTCCAGCGCGCGCTTGCCGGCCAGCGGGCGCAGCGATGCGGGATCGCCGCCCCAGTGCCGGTCGATCGCCCCGCGGATATAGCGCATGCGGGCCGGCCCCAGCTTGTGGAGCATCGCGCTGCTGCCGTGCGGGTTCCACCAATCGGCGGCTTGCGCGCCGAAATGCGCGGCTTCGCTGGGGTCGATCGTCCCGGTTTGCGGCTTGCTTGCCATTGTTGGTCCCGCTGATTAAGAGGGCGCCGACGCGAAGTCTGGCGACCTCCCGACGTCCGATATTCCTGTCCCCTTGATAGCTGATGAAAGGTGCGCGGCAAGTCCATGGCGCGAATTGTGATGAAATTTGGCGGCACGTCGATGGCGGGCATGGAGCGTATCCGCAAGGTGGCGGCGCGCGTTCGGCACGAGGTTGGCCGGGGTAACGAGGTTGCGGTCGTGGTCTCCGCCATGGCCGGCGAGACGGACCGGCTGGTGGGCTTCTGCAAGGAAGCCAGCCCGCTCTACGATACGGCGGAATATGACGTCGTCGTCGCTGCGGGCGAGCAGGTGACGAGCGGGCTGCTGGCGATGACGCTCAAGGCGATGGGCGTGGATGCCCGCAGCTGGCTGGGCTGGCAGTTGCCCATCCGCACCATCGGCAACCACAGCAAGGCCCGCATCCAGTCGATCGATACCGAGGGATTGCTCGCGGCCATGGCGGCCGGGCAGGTGGCGGTCATTCCCGGTTTCCAGGGCCAGATGGAAGGCGGCCGCGTCGCCACTTTGGGGCGCGGCGGATCGGATACATCCGCCGTGGCCGTGGCCGCAGCGGTCAAGGCGGATCGCTGCGATATCTATACCGATGTCGACGGGGTCTATACCACCGACCCGCGCATCGTCAGCCGGGCGCGCAAGCTGGACCAGATCACCTATGAGGAGATGCTGGAGCTGGCGAGCGTCGGCTCCAAGGTGCTGCAGACCCGCTCCGTCGCGCTCGCGATGAAGGAGCAGGTACGTGTGCAGGTGCTCTCCTCGTTCGAGGAACCAGGCGACGATCCCGAACCGGGCACGATGATCGTCAGCGAAGAAGAGATTGAGGACAAAAAGATGGAACGGCAGCTCATCACCGGCATCGCGCACGACAAGAACGACGCCAAGATCATCGTCACCCGCGTGCCGGACAAGCCGGGCGCGGTGGCCAGCATCTTCGGCCCGCTCGCCGAGGCCAGCATCAATGTCGACATGATCATCCAGAACGACAGCAAGGACAAGGCGGAGACGGACGTGACCTTCACCGTGCCGCGCGCGGACCTTGCCCGTGCCGTCGACATCATCGAGGGCCTCAAGGCGACGATCGGTTTCAACCGCATCATCACCGATGCGGAGGTCGCCAAGATCAGCGTCGTGGGTGTCGGCATGCGCAGCCATGCCGGTGTCGCCGCGATCATGTTCAAGACGCTGGCCGACCGCGGCATCAATATCGAGGCGATCTCCACCAGCGAAATCAAGGTCTCGGTGCTGATCGACGAGGATGAGACCGAACTGGCCGTGCGTGTGCTCCACACCGCTTACGGGCTGGACGGCGAGCAGGCGGCGGCCTGATCGACCGAACTGGCGGGCGCTGGCCTCCGCGATAGCGCGGGGGCGGGCGCTCGGCGGGTTTTCCATGAGTTCGGAATGGAGGCGCGTGCTCCGGCCAAGGTGGGAGCCGGAGGGCCAGTCGATCCGCCCTGGCACTCTGCCCATGCTTGCGCGGCGCATCCTTGCCCGCATTCCTGCCAATCCCGGACCGCATGGCGCGGGCGGCATTTCCTGTCGCCAAGCGGCGCGAGAGGCTCTATCGGCGAGCGGTTATTGATCTTTCGAATGGAGCAGGCATGAGCGAAACCGATCTGGCGACGGACCGTCTTGCGGCGCTGATGGCGCGGGGCACGGCGTTTCTGGGGTGCGAGACGGCGATCATCTGCGGCGCAATGAGCTGGGTGTCCGAGCGGCATCTGGTGGCAGCGGTCAGCAATGCCGGCGCCTTCGGCCTGATCGCCTGCGGGGCGATGACCCCCGACTTGCTCGATGCAGAGATTGCCGGGACGAAGGCGCTCACCGACAAGCCGTTCGGCGTCAACCTCATCACCATGCATCCACAACTCATGGAGCTGATCGCGGTCTGCGCCAAGCATGGCGTGGGCCATGTCGTGCTGGCCGGCGGGCTGCCGCCCAAGGGCAGCATCGAGGCGATCAAGGAGAGCGGCGCCAAGGTGATCTGCTTTGCGCCCGCCCTGGCGCTGGCGAAGAAGCTGCACCGCTCCGGTGTCGATGCGCTGGTGATCGAGGGCATGGAGGCGGGCGGCCATATTGGCCCGGTGGCGACCGGCGTGCTGGCGCAGGAGATATTGCCCAGCATGGCGAGCGAGTTGCCGATCTTCATCGCCGGCGGCATCGGCCATGGCGAGGCGATCGCCGCCTATCTGGAGATGGGCGCGGCCGGCGTGCAGCTCGGCACCCGCTTCGCCTGCGCCAGCGAGAGCATCGCCCACCCTAATTTCAAGAAGGCGTTCTTCCGCGCCTCAGCCCGCGAGGCGGTGGCGAGCGTGCAGATCGACCCGCGCCTGCCGGTCATCCCCGTGCGCGCGCTCAAAAATGCCGGGACGGAAGCCTTCACCGCCAAGCAGCGCGAAGTCGCGCAGCTGCTCGATGAGGGCAAGCTGGACATGGGGGAGGCGCAACTCCAGATCGAGCATTATTGGGCCGGTGCGCTGCGCCGCGCCGCGATCGAGGGCGATGTCGACGGCGGCTCGCTGATGGCCGGGCAATCGGTCGGCATGGTCACGCGCGAGGAGCCAGTGGCCGAAATCGTCGCCACGCTGATCGCCGAGACCCGCACGGCGCTGAGGCGGCGGGGCTGAACGACGCTGCATAATTGCTGCGGCTTTTGTGCGCACAATGGATCGCGGCGGGGCATGCCAATGAAATGCACGGCGCATACACTTTCTGTTAGCAGGGCGGGCATGTTCTGTTAGCGTAGCGTCATGAATGCGACCCGCCGACCCGATCCATCCTCCAGCACCGCCGTCGTGGCGGCGCGCAAGATATTGCAGCGCCTGCATGAAGTGATGGCGGCGCGCACGCCCGCGCAGGTCAAGCTCAACCAGATTTGCGAGATTATCGCCAGCGAACTCTCCAGCGAAGTGTGCTCCGTCTATCTGCTGCGCGAGGGGATGCTGGAGCTGTTCGCCACGCGCGGGCTGAAGCAGGAGGCGGTGCACGTCACGCGGCTGGCGCTGGGCGAGGGGCTTGTCGGCACCATCGCCGCCAATGTCGAGGCGCTGAACCTGGAGGAAGCCTCCAGCCACCGCGATTTCGCCCATCGGCCGGAGACGGGCGAGGACCTGTTCCGCAGCTTCGCCGGCGTGCCCATCGTGCGGCGCGAGCGCGCCATCGGCGTGCTGTGCGTGCAGCATCACGATCCGCGCGGTTATGAGGATGTCGAGGTCGAGGCATTGCAGACGGTCGCCATGGTGCTGGCCGAGCTGATCAGCCATGCCGGATTGGTCGATGAGAATCCGGGGGATACGCGCCCGCTGGAAACCGGCGCGACGATCATCTCCGGCCTCCAGCTGGTGATGGGCATGGGGCGCGGCCACGCCGTGTTCCACCAGCCGCGCATCGTCATCGAGCATACCGTTGCCGAGGATGTCGAGGTCGAGCGCCAGCGCGTCTATTCCGCCTTCGCGCGAATGCGTGAGCAGATCGACCGCATGGCGGGGCAGGCCGAGTTCGGCGTGGATGGCGAGCATAAGGAGGTGCTCGAAACCTACAAGATGTTCGCCTATGACGAGGGCTGGTCGCGCCGCATCAACGAGGCGATCGACGCCGGCCTCACCGCCGAGGCGGCCATCGAGCGCGTACAGCAACGCACCCGCATGCGGATGCGCCAGATCGACGACCCGCTGCTCCAGGACCGGATGCACGATCTGGAGGATCTCTCCAACCGGCTGCTGCGCATCGTCTCCGGCCAGCTCGGCACGGCGGCGCAGCTTGGCTTGCGGCAGGACACCATCCTCATCGCGCGCAATCTGGGGCCGGCGGAGCTGCTCGAATATGACCGGCGGCGCCTGAAGGGGCTGGTGCTGGAGGAGGGGTCGCTCACCGCGCACGTCACCATCGTCGCGCGGGCGATGGGCGTGCCGGTGCTCGGGCGCGTCAAGAATATCCGCCACCTCATCAACGAGGGCGATCTGCTGCTGCTCGACGTCAATCAGAACCGGCTCTACATCCGGCCATCCGTGCCGATGGACGAGGCGTTCGAGAGCGGCCTTGCGATCACGCAGAAGCGCCGCGCCGCTTATGCCGCGCTGCGCGACAAGGCGCCGATCACCCTTGACCAGCAGCGCATCCAACTGATGGTCAATGCCGGCCTGCGCGATGACGTCGCCGCGCTGGATGTGACCGGGGCGGACGGCATCGGCCTGTTCCGCACCGAGTTCCAGTTCCTCGTCTCCGCCACGCTGCCGCAGCGCGAGCGTCAGCAGCGCCTCTACCGGGAGGTGCTGGATGCGGCGGGCGACCGGCCGGTGATCTTCCGCACCGTCGACATCGGCGGGGACAAGGCCTTGCCCTATCTGCGCAAGAGCGACAGCGATCAGGAGGAAAACCCGGCGATGGGCTGGCGCGCCCTGCGGCTGGCGCTGGAGCGGGACGGGTTGCTCAAGGTGCAGGCGCGGGCGCTGATGGAAGCGGCGGCCGGCCGGACGCTGCATGTCATGTTCCCGATGATCTCCGAACCATGGGAGTTGATGGAGACCAAGGCGCTGTTCCAGCGCCAGCATGATTGGCTGGCGCAGCATGGCCGCAAGCTGCCCAGGACGATCCATTATGGCGCCATGCTTGAGGTGCCGGCGCTGGCCGAGACGCTGGATTTCGTGCTGCCCGAGCTGGATTTCCTCTCGATCGGCACCAACGATCTCACCCAGTTCCTGCTTGCGGCGGATCGCGCCAATCCCAAGCTGGCGATGCGCTATGACTGGCTGGGCGTGGCGATATTGCGCTTCATCTCGCGCGTGGTGCAGACATGCGCAGGCTATAATGTGCAGCTGGGTGTGTGCGGCGAGATGGGCGGGCGCACGCTGGAGGCGATGGCGTTGCTCGGCATCGGCATCCGGCGCCTGTCGATCACGCCGGCCTCCGTGGGGCCGGTCAAGGCCATGATCCGCTCGCTCGATCTGGCGGCATTGCAGACTTATTGCGGCGATCTGGTGAAGAGCGGCACGCAGAATCTGCGCGAGCCGTTGAGCCAATGGGCCAGCGCGAATAATGTCGAGATCAACTGATCGCGGCAGGCATTGACAGGAAGCCGGCATTACCGCGTTGACACCGCGCGGGGTGCCATGAAACAAAGTCTCCGCCCGAAGCGGACCGAACAATGAACCAACAGCGGACGAACGATGGCCAAGCAGCCTAAAGCGGCAAAAGCAGCAGATGAGCCGATCGAGGTCGCACTCGAGAATGCGAGCGCGCCGGAACAGATGCGACGCGCGCGTGAGGCGGCGGGCCTGACGCTGGAGGATATGGCGACGCGCACGCGCGTGCCGATCCGGCATCTCGCCGCGCTGGAAGCGGGCGATTATCAGGCGCTGCCGGGCACGACCTATGCAGCCGGCTTCTCGCGCGCCTTCGCCCGCGTGGTCGGTCTTGAGGAGGCGCAACTGGTCGCCAAGGTCCGCGCCGAGATTGACGAGCAGGGCGGTGTCGGCCAGGGGCCTTACGAGATTGAGGAGCCGGTGGACCCGAGCAGCGTGCCACCGCGCACGCTGGCATGGGCGGCTGCCATCCTCGTGCTGCTGCTTGCCGGCGGCTATGCGATCTGGCGGATGCAGCTCAACACGCCTCCGACCGACGAACAGCTCCAGGCCGAGCAGCGCACCGAAACGCGCATCGCGGACCCGCTCTCGCGAACACGGGCAGCAGTGCCCCAGGTGCAGGCCCCGACCGGCCCGGTGGTGATGACCGCCGTCAACGAGGTGTGGCTGCGCATCTATGAGCCGGGCGGCAAGCGACTGTTCGAGGGCACGCTGGCGCAGGGCAAGAGCGTCACCGTGCCGGAAACCGCGAGCAATCCGATGATCCTGACCGGCCGCCCGGATGCGCTGGCAGTAACGGTCGGCGGGCAGGCGATCCCGCCGCTGGGAACGGCCGAGCGCACCATTTCCGACGTGCCGGTGAGCGCCGCCGCGCTGCTTGCGCGCAAGGCGGGATCGGCCGAGGGGGATGAGGCGCCTGCGCCGGGCGGCAATGCCGCCTCCGTCGCATCCGGCGCCTGATCGCTGAACGCGGCTCGGTTCGGCCGGTCGCCCTGCTGGGCGCTTTACCCGGCAGCGGGATCGGTTATGGATGCCTTATGCATACACAGGAACGGTTCACCATGACGGCCATCTCGCATTTCCGCCTCCTTCATTCCAGCCGCCTTCGCCTGCGGGCCGCCGCGCTGCTTGGCGCTGCCTTGCCCTTGTTGTGGAGCGCGGCTGCGCTGGCCCAGACCAAGGCCGTCGAGGGGCGCGTCGACCGGCTGGAGCAGGAGATGCGCGCGGTGCAGCGCAAGGTGTTCCCCGGTGCGGGCGGCGCGGTGGTCACGCCGGACGTGACGCCGACCACGGCGCCGACGGTTGTGGCAGGATCGCCCGCCAGCCTGCCGATTGCGGACCTCACCGCGCGGGTGAGCGCCATCGAGGCGCAGCTTGCCCAGATTACCGGCCAGGCAGAGGAGAATGACCACCGCCTGCGCAAGCTGGAGGATGCCTATGCCAAGCTGACGGCGGCGCCCGCGCTGCCGGCCGCCGGCGTGCCGGGCGGAGCCGAGAATGGCGCCGCGCCGCTGATCTCCACGGCCGGCGCGCCTACGGCGCCCGCACGAACGGGGCCGTTGACGGGCACGGGCGGCCAATCCATCGTCGCGCGTAATGAGCAGGTCGCGGCGGTCGAGCGGCCGAACACCGGGAATGCGGCGCTGGACAGCTACACTTATGGCTATCGCCTGTGGGATGCGAAATTCTATCCCGAGGCGCAGACGCAACTCCAGGCCACGGTCGACAAATATGGCCAGGATTCCGTCGCGAGCCGTGCGCAGAACCTGCTCGGCCGCGCCTATCTGGATGACGGCAAGACCGCCACGGCGGCCAAGGTCCTTTACGAAAATTATCGCCTGCGCCCGACGGGCGATCGCGCGGCGGAAAGTCTCGCCTGGGTAGGCGAAGCGTTGATCCGGCTCAATCGCTTCAAGGATGCCTGCCTCGCTTATGACGAGCTGGATGAGAAGTTCAGTTCCGGCATGCGGGCCAATGTTCGCGAGATGATGACCAAAGGCCGGGTGCGCGCCAAATGCGGTGCCTGACGATCTAGGTGAGCGACTGCGGATCGGGACGGAGCGGCTGATCGGCCGCGCTGTCGCACCAGCCGAACGGATCGGGATCGCGGTTTCGGGCGGGCCGGATAGCATGGCGCTGCTGGCGGCGGCGAACATCGCGTGGCCGGGGCAGGTGGAAGCGGCCACGGTCGATCATGGCTTGCGCGCGGAGTCCCGTGCTGAAGCCGAGATGGTGGCCCGCTGGTGCGTGGGGCAAGACACGCCGCACCATATATTGACGGTTGAGCACGGCCTGTCCGGCAATCTCCAGGCGGCGGCGCGGCGGGCACGCTATCGGCTGCTCGATGCTTGGTGCCGCGAGCGCGGGCTGAGGTGGCTGATGACCGCTCATCAGGCCGATGACCAGATCGAGACGATGCTGCTGCGGCTCAATCGGGGCGCTGGGGTGGGCGGCCTCGCCTCCGTGCGGGCGCGGCGCGGCAATGTGCTGCGGCCGTTGCTGGGCGAGCGCCGCGCGGCGCTGCGAACCTATTGCATCGCACAGGGAGTTCCGTTCGTTGACGACCCCAGTAATGTCGATGATCGCTTTGACCGCGCGCGACTGCGGCAGGCCCTGGCGGGGAGCGATCTGATCGACCCGATGGGGCTTGCCCGTTCGGTCGCTGCGCTGGCGGATGCCGATGGCGCGCTAGCGTGGATGACGGACCGAATCGCCGCTCAATCGCTGGCGGTCGATTCGGGCGTGGCGCGGCTTGCGACCACGGATATGCCGCTGGAGGTCCTCCGCCGGCTGCTCATGCGCATGATCGCGGCGATCAACCCGGAGGCGGAAAAACCGCGCGGTCCATCGCTCGATCAAGCGCTTGTTCAACTTTTGGCGGGTAAGACAGTCTCGTTGGCCGATTGCACGGTGACGGGCGGCGCGGCGTGGACGGTGCGGCGCGCGCCACCGCGAAAGTTGCGCTGACCATTGTGTTCCCGGCACAACGCCCTATTTTGAAGCGCGAAAGCGAGTGAGAATGAACGACAACAAGGAACCGCAGGGCAATCCCTGGATCAAGAGTGCGCTCATCCTGGCGGGCGTGTTCCTGGCGCTGCTCATGTTCGTGACCGTGTTCGACAACAAGGGTGTCGGGCAGAAGGGCACGGCGATCGCCTATTCCGATTTCCGCGACAAGGTGGCGGCCGATCAGGTGAAGGAAGTCGCCATCGCGCCGGACCGGATCAGCGGCGTGCTGAAGAACGACCAGCGCTTCACGGCCTATGCGGTGTCGGACCCGACGCTTCCGGCGCTGCTCAACGAGCATGACGTCAAATATAGCGGCCAGCCGGAGGAGCAGCCCAATTTCTGGATGATCCTGCTCTACCAGTCGCTGCCGTTCGTCCTCATTCTCGGCATCGCCTTCTTCGTGCTCAGACAGATGCAGAAGGGCGGCGGCGCGGGCGGGGCGATGGGCTTCGGCAAGTCCAAGGCCAAGCTGCTGACCGAGAAGCAGGGCCGCGTCACCTTTGACGACGTGGCCGGCATCGATGAAGCGCGCGAGGAATTGCAGGAGATTGTCGAGTTCCTCAAGGACCCGACCAAGTTCGCGCGGCTCGGCGGCAAGATTCCCAAGGGCGCGCTGCTGGTCGGTTCGCCCGGCACTGGCAAGACGCTGCTTGCCCGCGCCATTGCGGGTGAGGCGGGCGTACCGTTCTTCACCATCTCCGGCTCCGATTTCGTTGAGATGTTCGTCGGCGTGGGCGCGTCGCGCGTGCGCGACATGTTCGAGCAGGCCAAGAAGAACGCGCCGTGCATCGTCTTCATTGACGAGATCGACGCGGTCGGCCGCCATCGCGGCGCGGGCCTGGGCAACGGCAATGACGAGCGCGAGCAGACGCTGAACCAGCTTCTGGTCGAGATGGATGGCTTCGAGGCCAATGAAGGCATCATCATCATTGCCGCGACCAACCGGCCGGACGTGCTCGACCCGGCGCTGCTGCGCCCCGGCCGCTTCGACCGGCAGGTGGTGGTGCCGCGCCCGGATATTGAGGGCCGCGTGAAGATCCTCGAAGTGCACATGAAGAAGGTGCCGCTGGCGCCGGATGTGGACGCACGCACGATTGCGCGCGGCACGCCGGGCTTCTCCGGCGCTGACCTCGCCAACCTCGTCAACGAGGCGGCGCTGATGGCGGCGCGGCGCGGCAAGCGGCTGGTCGCCAGCGCCGAGTTCGAGGCGGCCAAGGACAAGGTCATGATGGGGGCCGAGCGGCGCTCCATGGTGATGACCGAGGACGAGAAGAAGATGACCGCCTATCACGAGGCGGGCCACGCCATCGTCGCAGTCCACGAGCCGGCCTCCGATCCGATCCACAAGGCCACGATCATCCCGCGCGGTCGCGCGCTGGGCATGGTGATGCGCCTGCCGGAGCGGGACAGCTACAGCTACCATCGCGACAAGATGTATGCGAACCTTGCGGTGTCGATGGGCGGGCGCGTCGCCGAGGAAGTGATCTTCGGCTACGACAAGGTGTCTTCCGGCGCGTCCGGCGATATCCAATATGCCACCCGCCTCGCGCGCGACATGGTCACGCAATGGGGCATGTCGGACGAGATGGGGCCGCTGCAATATGATGAGCCGCAGGGTGAGACGTTCCTGGGCTATTCGCAGAGCCAGCGCGTCCACATGTCCAACGAGACGGCGCAGAAGATCGACAAGGAAATCCGCCGGATCGTGGAGGTGGGCTATGATCGCGCCAAGCAGGTGCTGAGCGATCATCTCGATCAACTCCATCTGCTCGCCAATGCGCTGCTCGAATATGAGACGCTCTCCGGCGAGGAGATCAAGACGCTGATCGACAAGGGCGAGCTGGTGCGGGATGGCACGGTGATCCGTCCGGCGCCGGTGCCGGTGACGGGAACCTCCATCCCCAAGGCGGGCCGCCGCCGGGGATCGGTGAGCGATCCGGCCGCGCAGGGCGCCGTCTGATCGAGAGCGCCCTTCCGGGAACGGTGTAACAGGAAAGCCTCGGCTCACGGATGAGCCGGGGCTTTTCCTTGCGCGCGCTCCCTCACGCGCTATCTTCAACGTCGATTACATCGGGAGAGCCGCGCTATCGCAATCTATATTGACGAGAGTGGCGGCCTGTCCGCTGGCGCCATGCTGATGGCGGGCGTGAAGATCGAGCCGGCGGCGACCGAGCAGCTTCTCCACAGGTTCCGCGCCGTCACCGGCCTGCGCGGCGAACTCAAGGGCAGCCGGATCACGCTGACCGAGCGCGCGCTGTTCTTCGAGCTGCTGGACCGCTTCGGCGGCCGCGCGCGCATCTGCATTGCGAAAAGAGAGGCGGATCAAGGCGGTGCGTTGCCGCGGGATTTCGACCTGTATGTCGCGCTGCTCACGGAGCTTGTCGAAGGCTGGTTGCCCGAGGCGGAAGGGGCGGATGAGGCCTGCGCCCGCTTCGTCATCGATGCCGGCCGCTACGATGCGTTGGTGCTGGAAGGGGTGCGGCGTGATGTGGCGGCGCTGCTGCGCAACTGTGGATCGGCGACGATGATCGACAGCCGCCGCTCGCCAGGCGTGCAGATCGCCGATGTAGTGGCCAACAGCTTTTACAATATCGTGGTCAACTCGCGGCGCTCGGAGGCGATCCGGCGGATTGTCGAGCCGTTCCTGGCCTCGGCTATCCTGAAACAGAGCCTGCTTCAGCACTGGCCGGCGCCGAACGAAAAATATCCGGCGCTGCAAGGCAGTGCCGGATATCGTCATGCGCTTGCGGCCGGAAAGGCTCAGCCTTCGTAATCGGCGCCCAGATTATGCGCGCGCGGCGGCGTTGCGGCGGTGAGCCGCAGAGCCTCGGCCGAGCGGGCGATCGAGCCGATCTCGTCCGGCGTATCGTCATCGTCGATCTGCATTTTCTGCATCGATCCGATCACGTCATTCTTGAGTTCGTCGGGCTTGACAGTTTCCTCGGCGATCTCGCGCAGGGCGACCACCGGATTCTTGTCACGATCGCGATCGAGCGTCAGCTCCGCGCCGCCGGAAATGGCGCGAGCGCGCTGGGCGGCGAGCAGAACGAGGTCAAAGCGATTGGAGACCTTGTCGATGCAATCTTCGACGGTAACGCGCGCCATGCTTGCTCCTGAACAGCGAAATGGAAATTTCGGGAAGCGCCAGCCTCTAGCGACCAAGGGGGCACAAGTCAATGAAAAGCGCGCCTTGGCAAGCGGCCGGCCTTGCCCCATGAAGAGGGCCGCAGGGAGTGGGGAACGGAGCCTTCAGGGTGTGAGCGGGCAGACACGGCATCTCATCGACGGGAATGAGCTGTCGCTCGTGCCGGGCGGAGAGGAGCGGCTCGCGCTGCTTGTCGAGCTGATCGAGAATGCGCTCCGGCAGATCGACATCTATTATTATATCTTTGCCAGCGACGAATGCGGCGAGCGCGTGGCCGAGGCGCTGATCGACGCGTGCAACCGCCATGTCACCGTGACCGTCATGGTCGATGCGTTCGGCTCCGCCCTCACGCCGGTGGCGTTTTTCGAGCGGATGGAGGAGGCGGGCGTGCGCTTCGCCTATTTCGGCGCCCGGCGGACTACCCGCTATCTGATCCGCAATCATCAGAAAATGGTCATCGTGGACAGCAAGCGCGTGCTGATCGGCGGGTTCAACTGCGAGCGCGCCTATTTCGGCCGTCGGGACGACAGGCGCGCCTGGTCGGACCTTGGGCTGCTGGTGAAGGGACCGCTGGCCGGATCGCTCCAGCGCTGGTTCGACGAACTGGCGGGCTGGACGTTCGACAGCCGCCAACGCTACCGCCGGCTCACCCGCCTCGTGCGCAAGTGGAACCCCGGTGAAGGGAAGGCGACCTGGCTGGTCGGTGGACCGACACGCTATGCGAGCAGTTGGGTGCGCAACGTCAACGCGGATCTGCGCGTTGGCCATCGCCTCGATATGGTCGCCGCCTATTTCTCGCCCAGCCGCGCGATGATCACGCGGATCAACCGGTTCGCGCGCCATGATGGGGGGCGGCTGATCACCGCAATGAAATCCGATAATCGCGCGACCATCGGCGCGGCGCGCTATCTCTACAAACGCATGCTGCGGGCGGGCGTGGAAGTCTTCGAATATCGGCCGCAGAAACTGCACATGAAGCTGATCGTCATCGACGATATCGTCTATATCGGCTCGGCCAATTTCGACATGCGCAGCCTGTTCATCAATCTCGAGCTGATGCTGCGCGTGGAGGATGCCGCCTTTGCCGCCGAGGCGCGTGCGCTTGTCGACACCATGGCGAAGCAGAGCCGGCGGATCAGCCCGCGCGTATATCGGCTCATGTCCCGCCCTTTGCGCCGATTGATCTGGTGGTTCGATTATCTGCTGGTCGGCGTGCTGGATTACACCGTCACCCGGCGGCTAAACCTGCGTCGCAAGAAGCGGGCGTGAGGGGCGCTTCCGCCTGCTTCCAGGCCCAGAACAGGCAGGCCGGCGGCACGCATCGCCAGGCGCGCGAGCGCTCCACATGGGCGAAACGCGCCGAGAGAAACGGCAGGACGAAGCGCGAATATTGGTAGATGAGGAAGGCGCCGCCCGGCCGGATGGCGCGGTGCGTCGCGTCCATGATCGCGTGGGCGACGGCGCGGGGCAGGGTGGAAAAGGGCAGGCCGGAGATGACATGATCCGCCTGCGTCACGCCGCGCTCGGCCAGTATCGCCTCGATATCCGCGGCGGAGCCGAGGACGCAGTCCAGCCGGGGATCGTTGATGGCGGCGCGCAGATAGCGGATGAAGCGCTCGCTGGTGTCGATTGCGATCAGCCGCGCATCCGGGCCGATGCGGCGCAGGATCTCGCGCGTGAACACGCCGGTGCCCGGGCCATATTCCACGACGCAGCGAACCTCCGCCCAATCGACGGGATCGAGCAGCGCCCTGATGGTCGCCCGCGACGTGGGGATCACCGACCCCACCATGGCGGGGCGATCCAGAAACTGCTTGAGGAACAGGATATGGGGGGATGAAGCGCGGTTCGCAGCGGTCATGCCTGTTGATCTCCCATGGCGGCGGCGTGACAAATTAACGCATTGCTGGCAAGTGCGTTTCATCGAAAAGGCACAGCATGACGGAGCCGATGCACGCTCTCCCGCCGCAAGGCGCCATCGCGGTGATCTTCGTCTCGCTCCGCACGGACGAGGACCGCGCCGGTTATCATGCCGCCGCTCAGGCGATGGCGGCGCTCGCGGCGCGGCAGCCGGGGTATCTGGGAATGGACAGCGCCCGCGATGCGGACGGCCTCGGCATCACGGTGAGCTATTGGGCGGACGAGGCCAGTGCGCTCGCGTGGCGGGCGGTTGCCGATCATGCCGCCGTGCGCGCGCTCGGCCGGGCGCGCTGGTATGCGCACTATCGCGTCATCGTCTCGGGCGTGACGCGTGCCTATGAATGGCGGCGTGGGGATACGCCCTGCGAATGAGCTTGCTATTTGTTGCACTGCACAGTAAAGGCGCGAGCAGTCGATTGGCGGACGAGCCAGGATGCTCCCGCAGCCCCATGCAGCGTGAGGTTCGCGTTTTACGCGGAACCTGCCGGGGCGGACAATCGTCCTGATCGCCTGAAGCTTCCTTTTTCACGCAGGGTCGCATCGTATTGAAGCCCCTGCGCCGCGCTGCATCCATTCGCGCGCGCCGCAAAGCCTTGAAAGTTATTCATGTCCTATTTTGCCCAGCTCGGCCTTGCCGAGCCTATCCTTCGTGCACTGGCCGCCAAGGGCTATGCCGACCCGACGCCGATCCAGCGGCAATCCATTCCCGCGCTGCTGGAAGGGCGCGATCTGCTCGGCATCGCGCAGACCGGCACCGGCAAGACGGCGGCTTTCTCGCTGCCCTCGATCCACCGGCTCACGGCCGATCCGCAGCCGCGTCGCCCAGCGTCCTGCCGCATGCTGGTGCTCTCGCCCACGCGCGAGCTGGCGGCGCAGATCGCCGAGAATATGCGCGGTTACGCCAAATTCCTGGCGCTCAGCGTGCAGTGCGTGTTCGGCGGCGTGCCGGTGGGCAAGCAGGCCCGCGCGCTGGTGCCGGGCACGGATATTCTCGTCGCCACGCCCGGTCGCATGCTGGACCTGATCGACCAGCGCGCGCTGACGCTGCGCAATGTCGAGATTTTCGTGCTGGATGAGGCCGACCAGATGATGGACCTCGGCTTCCTCGCCGCGCTCAAGCGCATCGCCGCGATGCTGCCCAAGGAGCGACAGAGCCTGTTCTTCTCGGCCACCATGCCCAAATCCATCGAGCAGCTTGGCCAGCAGTTCATCCGCAACCCGGTGCGTGTGGCGGTGACGCCGCAGGCGACCACGGCCGAGCGGGTTGAGCAGTTCGCAACCTTTCTCAACCAGGCGGAGAAGCAGGCGCTGCTCACCCTGCGGCTGCGCGAGGGGCTGGCTGACGGCTCGATCGACCGCGCGCTCGTCTTCACCCGCACCAAGCATGGCGCGGACCGGGTCGTGCGGCATCTGACGACCGCCGGGATCGGCTCGGCTGCCCTGCATGGTAACAAGAGTCAGGGCCAGCGCACCGCTGCGCTCACCGGCTTCCGCAAGGGCACGACGCCGGTGCTGGTGGCGACGGACATCGCCGCACGCGGGATCGACGTGTCGGGCGTGAGCCATGTGTTCAATTTCGAGCTGCCCAACGTGCCCGAGCAATATGTCCACCGCATCGGCCGCACCGCGCGTGCCGGGGCGACGGGCCTTGCGTTCAGCTTCGTCGCGCCGGACGAGAAGCCTTATCTGCGTGACATTGAGAAGCTGACCGGCGTCAAGCTCACCACTCTGCCGCTGCCGGAGGATTTCTCCAAGGAGGCCGCGCGCTTGCCGCTGCCGGCCAGGAAGCTGCTGAACGGCGGCGGCGAGGGCCGGACCAGCAATGGGCGCGACCGTGCGGGCGACTCTCACGCTCGCGATGCGCGTGGGCCGCGCCGTGGCGGCGGTGGCCGGCGGCATGACGAGCGGGGCGGACGCGACGAGCATGCGCCGCGCTCCAGCTATCGGCCGGAAGGGTCGCCCGAGCGCGTAGAAGGCGCCAGCCGTCCCGGTAAGCCGCGTGCCGAGCATCAGCCCGTGAAATTCGCCGAGCGCGGCCAGCGCCCGGAGCGGGCCGGCGAGGGTGGCGCGCGTCGGTTCAGCGGAGACCGTCCGGGACAGGCGCGCAGGCCGGATGGTGGCCGCCCTGAGGGGCAGCGCCGGCAGGAAGGGGCGCAGCGTGATGGCGCCCGCCGGCCGGATGGCGACCGTCCCGCGCGTGCGGAGCGTCCTGAGGGAGATCGCCAGCAGCGCGGCCAGCGGCCGGGGCAGGGCGGCGGTCCGCGTCGGTTCGGCAATGGCCGCCCGGGCGGGCAGCATGGACGGAGCGGCGCCGCGCGCTGATTAAGCGGGATCGCTGAAAATTCAGGCCTCCGCCATTTGGCGGGGGCCTTTTTCTTGAGCGTTGATGGTGTTCAAGTGGATGACTGATGTGGGTGATAAGCGCCTACCTATCATCCCCGTCACCCCGGGGTGACGGGATGTAGAGGGCTGTCTCCGGGTAAGGGATGGCCGATATTACTGCCGAAAGAATGGCGCAGACCCTCCGCCGCTCAGCCCTTCTTTTCGCCCAGATCGAGACCGTGTTTCATCAGCATCGGCATGTTGGCCATGGCGAAGAGCATGGAGACGGCGGTGACGCCCCACACCTTGACGGCCAGCCATGTGTCGAAGCTCATCGTGGCGCGCATGATCTCGTTGGCGCCGGCCAGCGCGAGGAAGAACAGGCCCCAGTTGCGCGAGAGCTTGAGCCAGCCGGCTTCGGTAAGGCCGTTATAGGCAGATTGCAGCAGGTAGCGCAGCAGCGGCTTGCCGCGCAGCCAGCCGCCCAAGAGCATCGCCGCGAAGAAGGCGTAGATGATCGTCGGCTTGGCCTGGATGAACTGCGGATCATGGAAATAGAGCGTCAGCGCGCCGAAGAACAGCACGAGGATGGCGGAGAGCCAGAGCATTGGTGAAACCCGCCCAAGCTGCCATTTGCTCACTACTACCGCTACGGCGATGGCGGCCATGAAGGCACCGGTGCCGGCGAACATGCCGACGAACTTGGTGACGAGGAAGAACACCAGCAGCGGCCCGAAATCGAGCGCCATTGGCAGCCAGCTCTCGCCCCTGGGGCCGGGGGCCACCGGCGCGCTGTCGATGGTCGCGTCCACGTTTTCCGGTCGGGTTTTGTCAGCGGGCATAAGCGGCTCCTGCAATGGCATGGGCCAGCTCGGCCGGGTCGAACGGGCGCAGATCGTCGATTGTCTCGCCGACGCCGATGGCGTGGATGGGCAGGCCGAACTTCTCCGCCGCCGCGACCAGCATGCCGCCGCGCGCCGTGCCGTCCAGCTTGGTCATGACGAGGCCGGTGACATTGGCGACATCCTTGAAAATTTCGATCTGCGAGAGGGCGTTCTGGCCGGTCGTCGCATCCAGCACCAGCACCACATCGTGCGGCGCGGCGGGGTTGAGGCGGCCGAGCACGCGGCGGATCTTGGCCAGCTCGTCCATCAATTCGCGCTTGTTCTGGAGGCGGCCGGCGGTGTCGACGATCAGCACGTCGATGCCGGTCGCCGTCGCCTGCTTGACAGCGTCGAACACCACGCCGGCCGCGTCGCCGCCCTCCGGCCCGGTAACGATGGGCACGCCCAGCCGGTCCGCCCACACCTTGAGCTGGCCGATGGCGGCAGCGCGGAACGTGTCGCCCGCGGCCAGCATCACGCCATAATCCTGCTCCTGGAACAGATGGGCGAGCTTGGCGATGGTCGTCGTCTTGCCCGATCCGTTGACGCCGATGACAAGGATCACCTGCGGGCGTGGAAACGCCTCGATCTCGATCGGCCTGGCCACCGGGGTCAGCACCTTCTCAATTTCCTCGGCGAGAATCTCGCGCAGATAATCCTCGGTCAGCTCCTTGCTGAACTTGCCTTCAGCCAGCCGGTCCCGGATGCGCGCCGCCATCGCCGGGCCGAGATCGGTCGTGATGAGCGCTTCCTCCAGCTCATCGAGCGTCTGTTCATCGAGCGCGGCCTTGGTGAAGATGCCGGAGATATTCTCCCCCAGCTTGTCCGAGGTGCGCCGGAAGCCGCCGAATAATTTATCACGCCAGGATGTGTCAGCCATGGGTGCGTCCATGCGCGATGAGCGCGCCATCCTCAAGCCCCGTGATGCGGGTGGCGACGATGGTGCCGGCCCTTTGCGGTGTCGTGAAGCGGACGGGGGCGAAACTCTCGCCATGGCCGGCGAGGCCACTCGTCTCGACCAGCACGCGCTGCTCGCTGCCGATCAGGCCGCGCAGCCAGCGCTCGCGCTCGTCCGCGCAGGCGGCGCGCAGCCGGGCGGCGCGCTCGCGGATGATCGCGCGCTCAACTTGCGGCATCCGCGCGGCGGGCGTGCCCTCGCGCGGTGAATAGGGAAAGACGTGGCCGTGGACAATGCCGCATTCGTGCATCAGCGCGAGGCTTTGCGCGAACATCGCCTCATCCTCGGTCGGGAAACCGGCGATGATATCGGCGCCGATCGCGACCTCCGGCCGGCGCGCGTGCAGCCGCTCGGCCAGCGCGATGGCCTGCGCGCGGCAGTGGCGGCGCTTCATCCGCTTGAGGATCATGTCGTCCCCCGCCTGGAGCGAGAGATGGACATGCGGCATTAGCCGCGGCTCGCCGGTGATGAGGTCGAACAGTCGTTCGTCAATCTCGATCCCGTCGAGCGAGGAAAGGCGCAGGCGGGGCAGAGCGGGCACGCCGCGCAGGATGCGCTCGACAAGGCGGCCCAGCGTCGGCCGGCCGGGCAGGTCGGCGCCATAGCTGGTGACGTCCACGCCGGTGAGCACGATCTCCTGCACGCCCTCGTCCACCAACCGCGTGACCTGATCGACAACTGCGCCGGCCGGCACCGAGCGGCTCGGCCCGCGCCCATAGGGGATGATGCAGAAGGTGCAGCGATGGTCGCAGCCATTCTGAACGACGATGAAGGCGCGCACCCGCTCGGCGAAGGCGGAGAGGAGTTGCGGCGCCTGCTCGCCCACCGTCATGATGTCGGCGACGTGGTGCTTGCCTGCTCCCGCGTCGGGCATGAGATGGGCGGCGAAGCTCGCCTTCTCGCTATTGCCGATGACCTGTGCCACCTCCGGCATGGCGGCGAACATGGCGGGATCGGTCTGCGCCGCGCAGCCTGTGACGACGATCCGCGCCGCCGGCCGCTCGCGGTGCGCGCGGCGGATCGCCTGCCGGGTCTGACGCACCGCCTCGCCGGTCACGGCGCAACTATTGACGATGATGAGGTCGTCCCGCTCCCCGATCTGCTGGCGGATCGCCTCGCTCTCGGCGATGTTGAGCCGGCAGCCGAGCGTGATGATCTCCGGCCCGCTCATCCGCCCGCCGGCGCCAGCGCGTCCAGATCGAGCGTGCCGTCGAACACATGCGTCGCCGGGCCGGTCATGGTGATGGTGCCGCCCGGCGCCCAGTCGATGACAAGGTTGCCGCCCGGCAGGCTCACCCGCACGGGGCCGCTCACCAGCTTGCGGCGGATCGCAGCGACGGCGGTGGCGCAGGCGCCGGTGCCGCAGGCGCGGGTGAAGCCGGCGCCGCGCTCCCACACGATGAGGCGGATATGATCCGGGCTTTCGACTTTCGCGAAGCTGACGTTCACCCGCTCGGGGAACAGTGGATCATGCTCGATCAGCGGGCCGAGCCGGGCCAGGTCGATGGCCTCGGGATCATCGAGGAAGAAGACGACATGCGGGTTGCCCACGTTGACGGCGGCGGGGGCTGGCAGATCCTCCCAGCTTGCCGGCATGGTGAGCGTGTCCATCGCGTAGCCGAGCGGAATCTGCTCCCAGCCGAAGCGCGGCTCGCCCATGTCGACGCCGACGAGATCGCCATCGCGTCCGGCGCGCAGCAGGCCGGCTTTGGTTTCGATCAGCACGTCGCGGCCAACGAAGAGCGGCACGCAGCGGGTCGCGTTGCCGCACGCCTCCACCTCGCTGCCGTCCTGGTTGAAGATGCGCATGGCGACGTCCGCCTGCTCGGACTCGCCGATCAGGATGAGCTGGTCGCAGCCCACGCCGGTCCGCCGGTTGGCGATGGCGCGCGCCAGCGGCTCCGTCATGGTGAGCGGATGGGCGCGCACGTCGATCACGACGAAATCATTGCCCAGGCCGTGCATCTTGGTGAAGGGAAGGCTCATGCCGCGCATTTAGGGAGCGCGAGGGGGCAAGTCCATGCTTTCCCATATGCGGACGAATTGCCGGGCGCTCCGCAGTATATCGCCATGGCCGGATGCGTGATGCGCCAAGCTCAATAAGGAGCGACGGCCTCGGCTCCCGAAGGAGCGTTTTGATCCTGAACCAAGATGTGAAATGGTCGGGGAAAGAGGATTCGAACCTCCGGCCCCTGCCTCCCGAAGACAGTGCTCTACCAGGCTGAGCTATTCCCCGACCGGGCCGATGCATCGCTGCACCGGCAAGACAGGTGCCGCCCTATAGTGAGGGTGTTCGGTGCTGGCAAGCGGCGCATTACGAATTTCGCATCGGATCAGATCAGCCCCTCGGCCCGGAAGCTGAACTGGTCGCGGCTGGCCTCGATAAGATGGTCGTGCAGGCGGATATCGAGCAACTGCAGCAGGTTGGCGAATCGCCGGGTGGTTGTGATGTCCGCAGGGCTTGGCGCGGCGTTGCCTGAGGGATGGTGGTGCCGCAGGATCACCGCGGTGCAGGAGCTGGCGATCAGGAGCGGAAGGATCGTCCGCAGATCGAGCGCGAGCATGTGCCGGCCGCCCTCCAGGGTGATTCGACTGAGGAAAAGGCCGTGCGCATCATAGAGATCAAGCGCGCCAAGCTCGATGGCGCCGGCCTGCTCATGGCCGGTTGTCGATAAATCGGCCATTATGGTGGAACGGTCTGATAGGAGAGTCGAGGCAGACATGATTGGAATCTGGACGAATTTTGGGTGTCCAGCAGGTCAACATGCTCCATTTCACTTCCTGTCGCCCTGTTCCGCTTGGCCGATTGGGTGAGAGGTGCGTTAAGGGGGCATTTACTACCTCCGATCTGGAGGTAATTGCGGCGGCGAGGCGGATGGGAGGCATAGTCCCTCTTGCCGCTGGTGCTGAGAGTCGGGGCACGGTAAGACTTGCCGCCATGTCCAGCGCTTCGCCAAACCACGCACCCACGCTGCAAGCCTTTTCCGCGGCTCCCACCGGCGACGCGGCGCATTATGAGCAGCAATATCTCGACCTCGTCCGCCATGTCTGGGCGCATGGGAACGAGCGGATCGACCGCACCGGTATCGGCACGCGGTCGATTCTCGGCGCAAGCATGCGCTTTTCGCTGGCGGATGACACGGTGCCGCTGCTCACCACCAAGCGCATCTACTGGAAGGTGGCCGCGCGCGAGATGCTGTGGTTTCTTTCGGGAGAGACCAACATCCGCCCGCTCGTTGCGCAAGGCGTCCATATCTGGACCGACTGGCCGCTCGACCGCTACCGGCGCGAAACGGGCGAGGCGATCTCCATGGAAGCGTTCGAGCAGCGCATCCTGACGGATGAGTCCTTTGCGCTGGACTGGGGCGATCTTGGCCCGGTCTATGGCCGCCAATGGGTCGATTGGCCGCGCTACGAGCCAGCGCCGGAGGCCGGGGAGGGGCTTTTTCGCCGTGCGCCGCGCGGGCAGGGGCATAATCAGATCGCGGCGCTGGTCGAGGCGATTCGCACCAATCCCGGCTCGCGCCGGCTGCTGTTCACCGGCTGGAATGTCGACATGCTGGACAGGATGGCGCTGCCGCCCTGCCACATGACCTACCAGTTCCAGGTGGCGGATGGGCGGCTCAATGGCCTGCTGTTCCAGCGCAGTTGCGACCTCGGCCTGGGCTTTGCGTTCAACATCTTCGGCCTGGCCTTGCTCACGCGGATGCTGGCGCTGCAGTGCGACCTCCAGCCCGGCGAGATCGTCTGGAACGGAGGGGATGTGCACCTCTATCTCAACCATGCCGCCTTGGTGGAGGAGCAACTTGCGCGCGCGCCCGCGGGCGCGCCGAAGCTGCGGATCGTGCGCCGGCCCCCGAGCATTTTCGAGCATCGTATCGAGGATTTCGTGGTCGAGGATTATCATCCGCAGGCGCATATTGCCGCGCCGGTCGCCGTGTGACCATGGAAACGCCATGCCGCTGAGGGGGATCGACGAGCGCGATCTGGCCCGCCGCGCGGCCAGCGAGCGGCCGGACGCCCATGCGCGACCGTCGACGACGCGGCAAGGCGCTTGGGAGCGCAACCGGCTGGTCGCCTCCATCGCTTTGTTCAGCGGCCTGGGGCTGCTGCTGGCGCTGCCCTTCGCGTTGCGGGCGGGGGCGGAGTTTTTCCTGCCGCTGACCACGGCGCTGGTCATCGCCGTCTGCCTCGTGCCGTTTCTCGAATGGCTGGAGCGGCGGCGCATCCCGTCCCCCATCGCTGCGCTGATCGCGCTTGGCTCCTTCCTGTTCGTCGCCAATACGGCGCTGGTGCTGATCGTGGTGCCGGCGACGGACTGGATCGCCCAGCTTCCCGACCGGATCAGCCGCATCAAGGCGACGCTGGCGCCGATCATCGACCTTTACACCCAGGCGCAGGGGTTCATCGACGGGTTGCTGCGCGTGGTGACGGAGACGCAGACCATCGGCTCGGAGATGGGCGATTTCGCCAAGCCCGGTTCGCTGCTCCAGATGCTCACCGCCTCCGCGCCGAGCGTGGTCATCAACGTCATTTTCGGCCTGTTGGTGATCTTCTTCTTCCTGAGCGGGTGGACGAGACTGCGGCGGCGGACGATTCGTGGGCGCGGCAGCTTCACCGGCGCGCTCACCATCGCGCGGGTGATCCAGAATGTCGTGGATGCCACCTCGCGCTACGTGATGACCATCACCGTCATCAACATGCTGCTGGGTCTTGTCGTGGCGCTGCTGCTCGGGCTGGTGGGCATGCCGACGCCGTTCATGTGGGGCGGGTTCGTCGCCTTGCTCAATTTCATCCCCTATTTCGGGCCGATCGTGGCGGCGATCCTGCTCGGGCTGGGCGGCCTGATGAGCTTCACCTCCGTCGGGACGGCGCTATTGCCCGCGATCATCATGATCGTCCTGCATCTCATCGAGGCGAATATCGTGACGCCGCTGGTGCTGGGCGAGCGGCTGAAGATGAATCCGCTGCTGATTCTCGTCTCGCTGAGCTTCTGGACCTGGGTGTGGGGCACGGCGGGCGCCCTGCTCGCGGTGCCGCTGCTCATCATCATCCAAACCGTGCTCGCGGCGGCCGGCAAGCCGGACATTGCGGGATTCCTGTTCGAAGCGGGCACGCTCACACGCACTTTGCATGACCCGCCCGAGGATTATGACGAGAGTTGAGCGAGGAGTGTTGACAGGGGCGGCGCCCTCTTATACCTGCCCGGCCTCACACCGTAAGCGGGTGTAGCTCAGTTGGTTAGAGCGCCGGCCTGTCACGCCGGAGGTCGCGGGTTCGAGCCCCGTCACTCGCGCCATTTCCCAGTTATCTGGATGTTGGCGTTTTCCGCTTTTCGTGCCCGAGCAGGGCTGGCGAAATCTCGCAACAAGGCAGTGTGTCTCCCGGCTGGGCGCGGGAGCAGGGTTGCGCTACCTGCTCAGGGGCGCCAGCGGCCGGTTTCCATCCATTGCAGCAACGGGCGCGTCGGGAAGATCCAGATGATGCCGGCAACGATATAGACGACCATCTGGATCATGCGGGGCCAGCCGGATATGACCGGCGCAAAACTGGCGACGATCACCGCCCAGATAGCGATGATTGCGAGGATGGCGAACATGCCGGCCGGTTTGCGCCAGGAGGGGCGATGCTCCATCAGGCGTCCTCGCGCTCGAAGATGCGCTGTTCGGTCACGATCAGATCGAGCGGAACGTCCCAGGATTCGGCCGGGATATGCGCGACCCGCTGGACCGACCAGGCAAGGCCGATCTTGAGTGTGTCGGGCAGCTTCTCCAGTGCGCGGTCATAATGGCCGGCGCCCTGGCCGAGCCGGTTGAGCGCGGCATCGAAGCCAACCAGCGGGATGAAGGCGACGTCGGGCATCACGGCCTCCGCGCCGAAATCCGGCTGCGGGATGCGGCTGGGGCCGGGCAGCAGCATATCGTCTGGCGACCAGGCGGCGAAATCCATGAAATGCGGATCGGCAGGCTCCCCGCCGAGGCGCGGCAGGCAGAGCGGAAAGCCGAGATCGTCCAGGCTGCGCGCGATGGATTCGGTTGGCGCCTCGTACCCGACCGGGCGATACAGCGCGATCCGCGCGCCAGGGGCAAGCAGCGCCATGACCGGTGAGGGAAGGACGCGAAACGCAAGCGTGCGCACCGATGGGAGCAAACCCGCGACGAAAGCCTTGCGGCGGCCGCGCAGCAGGGCGCGGAGCCGATCGCGTTCCTTCAGGGATTGGGTCATGACCGCTCGCTCATCGCCGGGGCTTTCGCATGGATGGGGTGACGGGACCGCCATGGCCGTTTGCTGGAATATCCTCTGACGCCTCAACGTCAGGTGGGGACCATGTGAATCGGGCCAGAGCCCGGTCAGGGACAGCCCCCTTGGATGTGTTTATCGCCTCAGGGATGTTCGCTAAAGCGCGCACCGGGCAGTTCCCGTCCCGGCCTATCTATGTGCTTGGAAGCTGCGCCGCAAGACCATCCCCCAATGCTTCAACGCGTTCGGCAAGGCGTGTCAGCCGCGTGAGCAATTCCGGATCGTCGGCAGGGGGGGAGGCGGCAGCGGCCGGTTGCGCCGCGCCGCTGCCTTTTTCGGAAAGCGCGTCTGCGAGAAGCAGGCCGGCGAACAACAATTGGCGCACTTCGGTCAGCCCGTTGGCGCCGCCCTTCACCTGATTGACGCGCTCGGACATCATGCCGGCAAGCTGGTGCAGCCGCTGCTCGTCCCCATCGCGGCAATGCACCGTATATTGGCGGCCGCCGACCATGATCTTGACTTCCGCCATGTCAGGCCTCGCTCCGCGCTTTCTGGAGGTCGCCGATCAGCGCATCGAGCGATTTGAGGGCGGCGATCGCCTTGTCGCGCGAGAAGGGGTCGATATCGACCGCGCCGGTCGCCGTAGCGCTTGCGCTATCGTCGGCCAGATGCATTTCGATGGCGCGGGCATGCTCCGCCGCCACCTGTTTGCTCAGCGTCTCGGCGCGCGTCAATGCGCGCTCCAGCCGCCCGATTGCCTGCATCATCGCGTCGCTTGCCATGGCGATCCCTTAACATGCTCCGGCGCGATTGCAAAAGCCGGTTGCGCCTGATGCTCAAGCCCGGTTGGCGGGGTGGGCAGGTTGACGCCTGGGCACCGGATCGACCATGGAAGCCCGGCGACGACTCGGCTAGTCCCTGGCCTTGCCCGTCGACCCGTTCGGCGGCCGGGATCGGCCACCGGTTATTTTGATTTGGATGTGCCCCAGGGCCGATCATTGAGGAAAGGGGCGATCGCCCATGTCAGTCTCCGAGAAGCGCCTTGCCGACACCATTCGCGTGCTGGCGATGGACGCTGTGCAGGCGGCCAATAGCGGCCATCCCGGCATGCCGATGGGCATGGCCGATGTCGCGACCGTGCTGTTCAAGGATTATCTGAAGTTCGATCCCGCGGCGCCGAAATGGGCGGACCGCGACCGTTTCGTCCTCTCCGCCGGCCATGGCTCCATGCTGCTTTATGCGCTGCTGCACCTCACCGGCTATGCCGAGCCGACGATGGCGGACATCGCCAATTTCCGCCAGATCGGCTCGCCTTGCGCCGGCCACCCGGAGAATTTCGAGCTGGAGGGCGTCGAGGCGACCACCGGCCCGCTGGGGCAGGGGCTTGCCATGGCGGTGGGCATGGCGATGGCTGAGCGGCACCTCAATGCCACCTTCGGCGACACGCTGGTCGATCACCGCACCTGGGTGGTGGCGGGTGACGGCTGCCTGATGGAAGGCATCAACCATGAGGCGATCGGGCTGGCCGGCCATCTCGGTCTCGGCAAGCTCAAGGTGCTGTGGGACGACAACAAGATCACCATCGACGGCGCGGTCAACCTCTCCTCCAGCGAGGATGTGAAGGCCCGCTACGCCGCGACCGGCTGGCATGTCGTGAGCTGCGACGGCCATGATTTCACCGACATTCGCCGCGCGCTGGACGAGGCGATTGCCGACCCGCGCCCGTCGCTCATCGCCTGCGCGACCAAGATCGGCCAGGGCGCGCCCAACATGGCCGGCACCAATAAGGTGCATGGCGCGGCGCTCGGCGTGGACGAAGTGACCGCCACGCGTGTCGCGCTCGGTTGGGATCTGCCGCCATTCGAGCTGCCGGACGATGTCCGTGCGGCGTGGCTGGCGATTGGCGAGGGTAGCAAGAAGGTTCATGGCGATTGGCAGCAACGTCTCGCAAGCCATTCTGATAAGGTAGAATTCGAGCGGAGGATGAGCGGCAAGCTGCCTGCCGGCTTCTCGCTCAAGCCCTATCTCGACGGCCTGCTTGCCAACCCGCAGAAGGTGGCGACCCGCAAGGCCAGCGAAATGGCGCTGGACGCGATCAACCCGCAGTTGCCGGAGACGGTGGGCGGCTCGGCGGACCTCACCGGCTCCAACAACACCAAGTCGAAGGACCAGAAGGTCGCCTTCAGCCGGGACGATTATTCCGGCCGCTATGTCTATTACGGCATTCGCGAATTCGGCATGGCCGCCGCGATGAACGGCATGGCGCTGCATGGCGGCGTCATCCCCTATGGCGGCACCTTCCTGGTGTTCTCGGATTATTGCCGCAATGCCATTCGCATGTCGGCGATCCAGCAGCAGCGGGTCATCTATGTGATGACCCACGACAGCATCGGGCTGGGCGAGGACGGGCCGACGCACCAGCCCATCGAGCATGTCATGACGCTGCGGATGATCCCCAATCTGGAGGTTTTCCGCCCTTGCGACACAATCGAGACGGCCGAATGCTGGCAGCTTGCGCTGGAAAATGAGAGCACGCCGTCAGTGCTGGCGCTCAGCCGGCAGAACCTGCCGCAGCTGCGCACCGACGCGGCGGAGAACCGTTCGGCACGTGGCGGTTACACGCTGGTCGACAGCGGTGCAGGCAATGGCGGGGCGCCGCGCGTGGTGCTGATCGCCACCGGATCGGAAGTGGAGATCGCGGTCAACGCGGCCGAATTGCTCGCCGGCAAGAGCATCGCGGCCAATGTCGTCTCCATGCCGAGCCTGACGCGCTTCCGCGCGCAGGACGCCGCCTATCGCGCGGCGGTGCTCCCGGCCGAGGCGCTCAAGGTTTCCGTCGAGGCTGGCACGACCTTCGGCTGGGAGGCACTCACGGGGGCGGACGGCATCAATGTCGGGATTGACAGCTTCGGCCTGTCGGCGCCGGCGCCGGCGCTCTACAAGCATTTCGGTTTGGACGCGGAGGCAATCGCATCGCGGGTCGTTGCGGCCCTCAACTAACTCAGGAAGGAGTTATCGACCATGGCAACCAAGGTGGCAATCAACGGGTTCGGGCGGATCGGGCGGCTTGTCGCGCGCGCGCTGTTGCAACGCACGGATCATGACCTCGAACTGGTCGCCATCAACGACCTGGGCGATGCGAAATCCAACGCGCTGCTGTTCAAGCGGGACAGCGTGCACGGCACCTTCCCCGGCGATGTCTCGGTCGACGGCAACGACCTCATCATCGACGGCAAGCGCGTGCATGTGACGGCCGAGCGCGATCCGGCCAACCTGCCGCATGCCAAGCTGGGCATCGACCTGGCGCTGGAGTGCACCGGCTTCTTCGCGGACAAGGCGGGGGCCAGCAAGCATCTGGAGGCGGGCGCCAAGCGGGTGCTCATCTCCGCGCCGGCCAAGAATGTCGAAAAGACCGTCGTGTTCGGCGTCAACCATGACGTGCTGACCAAGGACGACCTGATCGTCTCCAACGCGAGCTGCACGACCAACTGCCTCGCCCCGCTGGTCAAGGTGCTGCACGACGCCATCGGCATCGAGCGCGGCCTGATGACCACGGTGCACAGCTACACCAACGATCAGCGTATCCTCGATCAGATCCACAGCGACATGCGCCGGGCGCGCGCCGCTGCCATGTCGATGATCCCCACCACCACCGGCGCCGCGCGCGCGGTGACGCTGGTGCTGCCGGAGCTGAAGGGCAAGCTGGACGGCTCGTCGATCCGCGTGCCGACGCCGGACGTGTCGATCATCGATTTCACCTTCACCCCCAAGCGGGACACCACCGTCGAGGAAGTCAACGGTTTCCTCAAGGCGGCAGCCGAGGGCGCCTTCAAGGGCGTGATCGAATATGTCACCGATCCGCTCGTCTCGATCGACTTCATGGGCAACCCCCATTCCTCGTCGGTCGACAGCCTGGAGACGGCGGTGCTGGAGGGCAAGCTGGTGCGCGTGCTCTCCTGGTATGACAATGAGTGGGGCTTCTCGAACCGCATGGTCGACACCAGCAAGGTGATTGCGGGCCTCATCTGACCCCTGACCGGGCCGGCCGCTGCGTCCTCGGGGCGGCGGCCGACCCGTTCCACGCCCGAACCCGGACGCAAAAGGATGAACAGCGGTGGCTAAACCCTTCAAGACGCTCGACGATATGGGCGATATTACCGGCAAGGCCGTGCTGGTCCGCGAGGATCTGAACGTGCCCATGCAGGAGGGGGCGATCACCGACGACACCCGGTTGCGCGCGGCATTGCCGACCATCCTGGAGCTGGCGGACAAGGGGGCCAAGGTGCTCATCCTCGCGCATTTCGGTCGGCCGAAGGGGCGCAAGTCGCCCGATCTCTCGCTCTCGCTGGTGACGCGCGCGCTCAGCCTGCTGCTCAAGCGCGACGTGCAGTTCATCCCTGATTGTCAGGGTGAGGCCGCTGCTGCCGGTATCGCCGTGATGCGGCCGGGCGATATCGCCCTGCTGGAGAATACCCGCTTCCTCCCCGGCGAGGAGAAGAATGATCCCGCGCTGGCCGATGCCATGGCCGCGCTGGCGGACCTCTACGTCAACGATGCCTTTTCCGCAGCGCACCGCGCCCATGCCTCGACCGAGGGCGTGGCGCACCGGCTGCCCGCCTTCGCCGGCCGCTCGATGGAGCGCGAGCTGGACGCGCTGGAGGCCGCGCTCGGCATGCCGGAAAAGCCCGTCGCGGCCGTGGTCGGCGGCGCCAAGGTCTCGACCAAGCTTGCCGTGCTGGAGAATCTCGTTGCCAGGGTGGATCATCTCATCATCGGCGGCGGTATGGCCAATACCTTTCTTGCGGCGCGCGGAATCTCGGTTGGCAAGTCGCTGTGCGAGCATGACCTCATTCCCACCGCCGAGGAGATTTTCGACAAGGCGGACGGGGCCGGCTGCACCATCCACCTGCCTTATGACGTCGCGGTGGCCAAGGAGTTCGCGGCCAATCCGCCTTCCTATCGCCTGTGCAATGTCAATGAGGTCGCCGATGACGAGATGATCCTTGATGTCGGCCCGGCGGCGGTCGAGGCGCTGGGCGACGTGCTCAAGACCTGCCGCACGCTCGTCTGGAACGGTCCGCTCGGTGCCTTCGAACTGGCGCCGTTCGATACCGCGACCGTCGCGCTGGCCCGCACGGCCGCCGCGCTCACCGCCGAAGGGTCCCTGGTCTCGGTAGCGGGCGGCGGTGACACTGTCGCGGCGCTTAACCATGCTGGCGTGGCGGATGATTTCTCTTTTGTTTCAACCGCTGGCGGCGCATTCCTCGAATGGATGGAAGGGAAGCGCCTGCCCGGCGTGGCGGCGCTGATAGCGGCCTGAAATCAGCGCTTCCGGCGCGGGCTGACGCATTTTCAAGCCGGACGGATTATCTGTCGGCCGGAAAATACGATCAACGGAAGCGATCATGATGCGCTCCGGTGGGGGCGCCTCGCGTCGGATCATGCTCCAGATGCAAGGCCGTGACGCTAACATCCTGACTGATCGCTGGCATCGTTGCGCGGCAATTCTTTGGGATGCGCCAACAACTTGCTGCCCCAATAGAATGGACAAAGTCATCACCGCCTCAAAGCGTGCTATTTTCGGCATGAATTGCAGCCTGTAATTTCGGTCGCCCGCCTTGCTTTTTCCATCGGGAGCAATGATGAATTGGCATATTGGCCAGTTACGGCCTTTATTCATCATGCAACCGGTGACGTTGCCGAGTGGGAAAGGAAACGCCATGCAGACTGCTGGCATGACCGCACGAATGGCCTCGGACAAGGGGTTCATCGCCGCGCTGGACCAGAGCGGCGGATCGACGCCCAAGGCCCTCAAGGGCTACGGGATCGAGGAGGGCGCCTACGCCAGCGACGAGGAGATGTTCGCGCTCATCCACCAGATGCGCGCGCGGATCATCACCTCGCCGGCTTTCACCGGTGACAAGGTGCTGGGTGCTATTCTGTTCGAGCGGACGATGGATGGCGAGATTGCCGGCCGCCCGGTGCCGACGGTGCTTGCCGAGCGCGGCGTCGTGCCCTTCATCAAGATCGACAAGGGGCTGGAGGATGAGGCGGATGGCGTCCAGCTCATGAAGCCGATGCCGGGCCTCGATGGGTTGCTGGCACGTGCGAAGGGGCTGGGCATGTATGGCACCAAGGAGCGTTCCGTGGTGCAGCAGGCCAATCGGGCCGGCATCGCCGCCATCGTCGCGCAGCAGGTCGAGATCGGCCGGCAGGTGCTCGCCGCGGGGTTGATGCCGATCCTGGAGCCGGAGGTGAACATCAAGAGCGCCGACCGCGCCCAGTCCGACCAGATATTGCTGGAGGAACTGCTCAAGGCGCTCGACGCGCTGCCGGGCGACGACAGGCTGATGCTCAAGCTCAGCATCCCCGCGCAGGCCGGTCTGTTCGATCCGCTGGTCGATCACCCCCGCGTGCTGCGCGTGGTGGCGCTTTCGGGCGGTTATTCCCGCCCGGACGCGTGCCATGAGCTAGCGCGCAACCGTGGCATGATCGCCAGCTTCAGCCGCGCCTTGCTGGAAGACCTGCGCCACCAGATGAGCGACGCGGATTTTGACGCGGCGCTCACCGGGGCGATCGACGAGATCTATTCAGCGTCGACCAGCAAGGTCGCGGCCTGAACAGCGCTGCCGGATAGCCTGCGTGCCGATCAGGCTTCCGGCAGGAAATCCGGCACGGAGAGGTAGCGCTCGCCAGTGTCGTAATTGAAGCCGAGGATGCGGCTGTCGGCGGGCAGGTCAGGCAGCTTCTGGGCGATGGCGGCCAATGTGGCGCCGGATGAAATGCCGATCAGAACGCCTTCCTCGCTCGCCGAGCGGCGCGCATAGTTTTTGGCGTCCTCCGCGTCCACCGCGATGGTGCCGTCGAGCAGGGCGGTGTGCAGGTTGGTCGGGATGAAACCGGCGCCAAGCCCCTGGATCGGGTGAGGGCCGGGCGCGCCGCCGCCGATGACGGGCGAGAGGGACGGCTCCACGGCATAGACCTTGAGCGCCGGCCACGCGGCCTTGAGGACCTGCGCGCAGCCAGTGATGTGGCCGCCGGTGCCGACGCCGGTGATGAGCACATCGAGCGGGGCGTCCGCGAAATCGGCGAGGATTTCGGCGGCGGTCGTCTCGGCATGAACCTCGATATTTGCGGGATTCTCGAACTGCTGGGGCATCCATGCGCCCGGCGTCTCGGCGACGATCTGCAAGGCACGCTCGATCGAGCCTTTCATGCCTTTCTCGCGCGGGGTGAGATCGAACGTCGCGCCGTAGGCAAGCATCAGCCGCCGCCGCTCGACGCTCATGCTTTCCGGCATGACGAGGATCAGCTTGTAGCCCTTGACTGCCGCAACCATGGCCAGCCCAACGCCGGTGTTGCCGGAAGTCGGCTCGACGATGGTGCCCCCGGGCTTGAGGCTGCCGTCCTTCTCGGCTGCCTCGATCATCGCGAGGGCGATGCGATCCTTGATCGAGCCGCCGGGATTGGCGCGCTCCGACTTGATCCAGACCTGGGCGTCACCAAAAAGTCGGTTGACCCGGATATGCGGTGTCTGGCCGATCGTTTCGAGAACGGAAGAAACTATCATGGCTGGCCTCCATTTGTTGAATGGGATGAATTGAAACCGAAATAATAGAGATTTCAAGCCGGATAACGGTCAGGCAGCGTTTTCTGCTTCTTTAGCGGATGTTCGGTGAGAGATATGCAGGTCTTTGGGTGGATCGAAGGTCCGTGCCCGGCGCAGTTCCGGGAAGAGACGTGACCAGAAGATGGTGACGATGATCGCGCCGGCCCCGCCCAGAATCACAGCGGCGACCGGGCCGATGAGCGCGGCGAGGAAGCCCGATTCCGCTTCGCCCAGTTCGTTGGAGGCGGAGATGGTCATCATCGACACGCTGGAGACGCGGCCGCGCATCTCATCCGGCGTGTGGATCTGGATGAGCGACTGGCGCACGAAGACCGAGAACATGTCCGCGCTGCCCCAGGTCGCCATGGCGACGAGCGCGACCGGCATGGCAATGCCTGTCGGCATGAAGGCGGTGAGACCGAAGAGGATGGTCGCGATGCCGAACACGCCGACCGAAAGCAGCATCTTGAGCCCGACATTGTGGCGCAGCGGCCGGAACGAGAAGATGAGCGCGGTGATGCCGGCGCCCACGCCCGGCGCGGCGGCAAGGTGGCCGAGACCGGCTGAGCCGATGTGAAGGATGTCGCGGGCATAGACCGGGAGCAGGGCGGTCGTCCCGGCCAGCAGCACGGCAAACAGATCGAGCGTGATGGCGCCGAACACGAGGCGATTGGTCCGCACATAGCTCAACCCATCGAACACCTGCCGGATCGGGTGGCGGCCCTTTTGAGGCGGCGCCTGCGGCACGTCCCCCACGATGATCAGCGCCACGACCGAGATGAGGAACAGGCCCGCGCTGATGATATAGGCGTAATAGGATTCCAGCGCATAGGCATAGCCGGCGAGGGCCGGCCCCACGATGCCGCCCGCCTGCCAGAACATGCTGCTGAACGCGATGGCGCGAGGCAGCATCTCCAGCGGCACGATGTTGGGCGCGAGCGAACTCAGCGCCGGGCCCTGGAAGGCGCGGGCCAGGCCGAGCACAGCGGCGATGGAGAAGATCAGCGACAGGCTGATCCAGCCTTCATAACTGGAAAGCGCTAGCACCGCCGCGCAACCGAGCAGCATGGTGAGCGTGACCATGCCGATGCGGGTGCGCTTGAAATTGTCCGAGGCGAGGCCAGCGAACGGCGTCGCCAGAAACAGCACGACGAACTGGATGAGGCCGATCAGGCCCAGCTGCGCCGCCGCATGGGCCGGCGACATGGTGAGCCGCGCGATATTATAGGCCTGCCACGCGATGATGATCGACATGCCCGTCTGGCCGAGGATCGTGCAGAGGCGGAGCACGAGAAACGCGCGGAACGCCGGAATCTGCAACGGGTGGGTGAGCGGGCGTGGCGCGCTTGGCTGATCGGGGTCGGAGGGGGCGGTGGCCATGCCACGCTCCTACGGGGTGCGTCGACCGTCGGCAATGGCCGTGATGCGATCGGCCCGCCCGGAAAAAATGGCCCGGCAACCGTGGATGATTGCCGGGCCCAAAATAGGGCAAGCACTGGCGTTGGCCAGCGCCCTCCCGGGTCGCCCCGGCAATCTACGGTGATCGAAGTTAATAACCGACAAAAATCAGAGATATTTATAGTTGACTGAGTCAAGTCATTGACCGCCTCATCCGCTATGAGAAGGGGTCATGATGATCTCGTTTCTTTTCAACGATCTCCATTTCATCAGGCAAGACTTACGAAATTATCGAGAACATGCTTGGAGCCTGCCTGCTCGAAGGCGATTTCAAGCTTGTTGCCTTCAATCGTGCGAACAAGGCCGTAGCCGAATTTCTGGTGGAAGACGCGCGTGCCGACGCTGATGTCGCTGCGTCCCTTATTGCCGCCGCTCGCCGCGCTCTGCCGCGCCTCGACGATCCGCACCGGCTCACGGACGAACTGGCCCTGCGCGCGCTGCCAGCCGGGGCCGCGACCGGTGCCACGCGCGACATTGGCGAAGGGATCGTCCCGCTCGGACCAGTTGGCGCGCCACAGGCTGGCGCCGCCGCTGAGGGTGGATTCCTCCGCGATGGTGTCGGCCGGCAACTCGCCGATGAAGCGCGAGGGGATGGAGCTGGTCCACTGGCCATAGACCCGCCGATTGGCTGCGTGGAGAATGAAGCAGCGCCGCCGCGCGCGGGTGATGGCGACATAGGCGAGGCGGCGCTCCTCCTCCAGACTGGCGAGGCCGCCTTCATCGAGCGCGCGCTGGGAAGGGAACAGGCCATCCTCCCAGCCGGCGAGAAACACCGTGTCGAACTCCAGCCCCTTGGCGGCGTGGATGGTCATGATCGTGACCTTGGCTTCGTCCTGCGCGGCGTCGTTATCCATGACTAGGCTGACATGTTCGAGGAAGGCGCCGAGCGTCTCATACTCTTCCATGGCGCGGGTCAGTTCCTGGAGGTTCTCCAGCCGCCCGCTCGCCTCGGCCGTGCGCTCGGCCTGGAGCACGGCGGTGTAGCCGCTCTCGTCGAGGATCTGCCGGGCGAGGTCGGCATGGCCCATGGTGCTGGCGAGATCGCGCCAGCGGGCGAGATCGCCGATGAAGCCGCCGAGGGCACGGCGGGCGCGGGGCGTCAGCTCGTCCGTCTCGATGAGGTGCGTGGCGGCGATGCTGAGCGGCACGCCCTGCGCGCGGGCAGCGCGATGCAGCGTCTCCACAGCCTTGTCGCCAAGGCCGCGCTTGGGGACGTTGACGACGCGCTCGAAGGCGAGATCGTCCGCCGGCTGGTTGACGAGGCGCAGATAAGCGAGCGCATCGCGGATTTCCGCGCGTTCGTAGAAGCGGAATCCGCCGACGATGCGGTAGGGCAGGCCGATCTGGATGAAGCGATCCTCGAACTCGCGGGTCTGGAACGAGGCGCGGACGAGGATGGCGACGGCATCCGCGCGCGTGCCGGCACGCTCCAGCGCTTCAATCTCCTCACCGACGCGGCGGGCTTCCTCCGGCCCGTCCCACACGCCGATGACGCGGACCTTCTCGCCGTCGTCGGCCTGCGTCCACAGCGTCTTGCCGAGCCGCCCGCCATTTTGCGCGATAACGCCGGAGGCGGCGGCGAGGATATGCGGGGTCGAGCGGTAATTCTGCTCTAGCCGGATGATGGCCGCGCCGGGGAAATCCCGCTCGAATCGGAGGATATTGGCGACCTCCGCGCCGCGCCATGAGTAAATGGACTGGTCGTCATCGCCCACGCAGCAGATATTCTTGCGCTGCTGGGCGAGCAGCCGCAGCCAGAGATATTGGCTGGTGTTGGTATCCTGATACTCGTCCACCATGATGTAGCGGAAGCGCTGCTGATACTGCTCCAGCACGGTCCGGTCGGTCTTGAACAGGGTGAGCATGTGGAGCAGCAAATCGCCGAAATCGCAGGCATTGAGCGCGATCAGGCGGGCCTGATAGGTGGCGTAGATTTCCGCGCCCTTGCCGTTGGCGAAGGCCTCGCTCTCGCCCGCATCGACCTCGGCGGGGGTGAGGCCCTTGTTCTTCCACTTGTCGATCAGGGCGGCCAGCGCGCGCGCCGTCCAGCGCTTCTCGTCCAGCCCGGCGGCCTGGATGATCTGCTTCATCAGGCGGAGCTGGTCGTCGGTATCGAGGATGGTGAAGTTGCTTTGCAGCCCGACCAGCTCGGCATGGCGGCGCAGCATGCGCGCGCCGATGCTGTGGAAGGTGCCGAGCCAGGGCATGCCCTCCACAGCCGCGCCGATCATCCGGCCAACCCGCTCGCGCATCTCGCGCGCGGCCTTGTTGGTGAAGGTGACAGCGAGGATTTCCGAGGGATAGGCCCGGCGCGTGGCGACCAGATGGGCGAGGCGGGCCGTCAGCGCTGCGGTCTTGCCGGTGCCGGCGCCGGCGAGGACCAGCACCGGCCCTTCGGTGGTCAGGACGGCCTCGCGCTGCGGCGCGTTGAGGCCATGCAGATAAGGCGGCTCGTCAGGAGGCAATGCGGTATCGGTCACGCGCGAACAGTTAGGGAACGGAGCGCCGTTGCACAAGCTGTTTGGCCGTGGTGCCGGCGCGGCGCGCATGGATATGCGGCAAATGGGATGGAGAGAGGGCCTGTCGGGATCAATAGGGGAACGGGCGCGGAAACGAGCCGTTTATTTTCCCGTTACATGTCTGCATGAAAGGATGCTTCCATGAAAATCCCGACATGGATGATCGGCCTCAGTCTTCCGGCGCTGGCCTTCGCGGCTCACGCGCAGGATGTGCCTGCGCCGCCCTCCGATGCGCCGGCGGCGGAGCCCGCACCCCCGAGCCCCGCGCCGCCGCCCGCTGACGATTCCCTTGGCCCACAGAGCGGTGCCCCGGATGCGGCAGTGCCGCCCGCTCCGCCGCCGCCCGATGCCGGTCCGCCGCCCCCTCCCGGTGCTCCGCAGGTGGTGATGGGGCCGCCTTCGCCCGTGGTGCAGCAGGCACCGCAGCCGCCGTCCGATTACCCCAAATGCACCCGGACGGTGAAGGATGGCTGTGAGAATCCGGGCGGCCAATAACGGCCCGGTCATGCATCAGGCTTCGGCTCGCATGTCACAAGCATGCGGGCCGTTGTCCATGCGTGTCACCTGAGGAGTTGGTTGCATATTGCAACGTTGACGGCTTTGGCTGAATCCAGCTAAGCTCCCTCACAAGCCCACCCAGACAGGCCGCGCCGATGTTCGCGCTCCCGCGAACGAAGGTCAAAGCGACGCCGACTTGCCTGAGAGCCCATGGCGGCATCCTCTGCAAAGGCTTTCCGCCATCAGATAACTGTCAGAAAAGCCGTCGCAAAGACGGGGTCAGGAGCGGAATGTCGACATTCATCATTCAACCGCATTTTCGGCTGCACGAGTGGGTCGCCGAGGAGAAGGGCTATTTCCGCGCGGAAGAACTCGATTATGAGTTCCGCGAGACGCTCGACTCGAAAAGCGCCAGTTCGCATCAGTTGGGCGATAAGGTCGGCGCCTATCAGACGTTTGAAAAAGGGCGCGAGGGCGACGTGAGTTGCGCCTGCCACTGGACGGTGAATGTCGCGGCCTCCTCCGGCCACGGCCGCTTGTTTGCGGATGCTTATTCCGTCTCGCCCTCGGCCGTGTTCGTGCCGCCCGAGTCCCCGATCAAGCATCCCGCCGATCTGGCCGGCGTGCCGATTTCGGTCGGTTATCAATCGGGCAGCCATTATTCGACCATCCAGGCGCTGGAGCGTTACATCGACCGGGAGAAGATCAACCTTTCCTTCTCGGATGGGATGCTGTTCAGCCGGCTGGAGTTGCTGATCGACCGCAAGATTCCGGCCGCTTCCCTGTTCAGCGGGCCTTATTATTTTCTGGAGCAGCTCGGGTTCCGCAAGATCATCGACACCACGTTCATGATGGCGTCGATGGTCAAGGGGGAGCCGGATATGGCGGATGTGCGCAAATATTTCGCCGCGCTACGCCGCGCCCAGCACGATATCGACCTGCGGCCGGAACTTTACACGCATCATTACAAGAAGGAGTTTCCGGTCCGCTTCCACGAGATGATGGATACCGGCCGTTGGGGGCCGGGCGAGCGCATCGTGTTCGAGCCATACACACGGGATGCCTTCGAGGAGTCGCAGGAGTGGATCGCCGAGCGCGATATCTTCCCCGACGGCAATCTCGGCTCGCGGGATTATGCGGAATCGGTCGTCAGCGTCGCGGCCGAGTGATGCATGAAGGGCGCGGGCGGCCGTGAAACGCCGCCCGGCTCAGGCCGAGACTGGGCGCAGCAGGTGCAGCATCGCCTTGCCGACCGTGCGCTGGGCGTCACTGTCGAAGCCCTTGATTGCAACAGCCTCACCGCGGCCGGTTTCGATGCTGACCCAGGTGCCGGAGCCGGTCCAGCCAAGACGGGCGAGCTTGTCCAGCGCGACCGCGCCGGCGCCGGTGGCGTAGGGCGGGTCCATGAAGATGACGTCCAGCGGCTCCGGGGCGGGGCCGAGCGCCAGCACGTCGCTCTGGCGGATGTCCGGCCGGGCCAGCCCAAGCTTTTCGGCATTGGCACGGATGGCTGATACCGCTGCCCGGTCGCGCTCCACGAACAGGCAGGACGCCGCGCCCCGTGACAATGCCTCCAGCCCGAGCGCGCCCGAGCCGGCGAAGAAATCACCCACGCGCAGCCCCTCGAACGAGCCGAGGCGACTGGTGAGCATGGAGAACAGGGTTTCGCGTGTGCGGTCCGCCGTGGGGCGGGTCGCATCCCCCGCCGGTGCGACCAGCGGCCGCCCGCGCCATTGGCCGGCGATGATCCTCATGGCAGCGTCTTGCGGAAGCGGCCAATGTCGGACTGCTTCACTTCCATGATGTCGCCCGGCTTGGAATCGGCCAGCGTGAAGGGGCCGTAGCGCGTGCGGATGAGGCGGCTGACTTCCAGCCCGAGATGCTCCAGCACACGGCGCACCTCACGGTTCTTGCCCTCGGTCAGCGTCATCTCGATCCATTGGTTGCGGCCGGTGCGCCGCTCCAGATTGGCGTCGATGCGGCCATAGATCATGCCCTCGATCTCCACGCCCTCGATCAATTCTTCAAGCTGCGCCTGGCTGACGGTGCCGAAGGCGCGGGCGCGGTAGGTGCGCTCGACGCCGCTGGCGGGCAGCTCAAGCTGGCGCTTGAACCCGCCGTCCGTGGTGAGCAGCAGCAGCCCCTCCGTATTGAGATCGAGCCGGCCGACCGGCATCACGCGCGGCAGGTCCGCGGGCAGGCGATCGTAGATGGTCGGCCGGCCGCGCGGGTCCTTGGCGGTGGTGAGCAGGCCGGCGGGCTTGTGGAACAGGAAGAGGCGGGTGGCCTCCGGCTCCCTGACCGCCCTGCCGTCCACGGTGACGCCTTGCAGCGACGTGAGGATCGTCGCCGGCGTGGTGAGGGTCTCGCCATTGAGGGCGATGCGCCCGTCCGCGATCATCCGCTCTATGTCCCGGCGGGAGGCGACGCCGGCGCGGGCGAGCAGCTTGGCGATGCGATCGCCCTCGCGCGGGGTTGTGGCGGCGCGCTTTTCCTGCGGTTTTGCGGCCGGTTTCGGGCGTGGCTTGCGCGCGGCAGGCGCGGCGGCGTCGCGGCGAGGCCGGTGGCCGGCGGAGGCGGTTCCCGTAGCGGGTCGGGACGGGTGACGGGGGCCACGCGGGCCTTTGGTGAACGCCAAGGGGATTCGTCCCTTTTTTCTCTGGACTGTATCGCAGTTGCACTGGCGAATCGCCGCGGTGCAGCGTAGCGCACCTGCGCTTCCGCCTGCGTGCGGATCATGTCCAGAGCTAGTGGCGCAAGAGAGGCGGGCCGGCAATGTTTTTCTCGAAGGGAAGGCAGCAGATTCGCCGCATTCTCATCGTGGAGGATGAGCCGTTGCTGGCGTTCGATACCGAGCGCGCGCTCCAACAGGCCGGCTATCAGGTCGTTGCCACCGTCGATCGCTTTCGCGATGCCGATGCGGTGATCGAGCAGGAGGGCGCGATCGACCTCGTCATCGCGGACATCCGACTGCGCGGCGCCCGCTCCGGGATCGAGCTGGCGCGCCATGCCAGCGAACGGGGCATTGCCGTGCTGTTCGCGACGGCGACCTGCCCGGATGAAGCGAAGGATATGGGCATTGCGCTCGGCGTGCTGGCCAAGCCGTTTCAGCCGCATGTCCTCGTGCGCGCCATCGCGGCATGCGAGCAACGGCTGGCCGGATTGCCGGTGCGGCGGCTGCCGGCCGGGCTTACGCTTTTTCCGGTGAATTGACCGCATTCCCCTCGATGGGGCTGGCGCAATGCGTGCGGCGCGCTAGGTTCGGGCCGAATTGAGACGCCGGGAGCATGCATGTCGCAAGCCTTTATATTTGCCTTGATCGTTGTTGCGGTGCTGGGCGTCGCCTTCATTATCCCCAGCTTCCGGCCCTATTTGCGGCCGATGCCGTTCGTGGCCTTTCTGCTCGGCATTTCGAGCGGTTTTCCGCTGACGCTGCTGCTGGCGACAATGACCTTCTGGCTCTCGCGCGTGGGGATCGACAAATCCACCATCGGCTTCGCGATCGGCCTCACGACGCCTTATACGCTCAAGTTCCTATGGGCGCCGCTGGTCGACAAGCTGCCACTGCCAGTGTTGACCCGTTTGTTCGGCCAGCGCAGGGCGTGGCTGTTCTTCATCCAGGCGCTGCTGTTCGCGGCGCTGTGGCAACTGGGCGCGAGCGATCCGGCCAATCATCTCGGCCAGTTCGCGCTCTGGGCCATCCTCGTCGCCTTCCTCTCGGCCACGCAGGATATCGTGATCGACGCCTATCGCATCGAGATATTGAGCGAGGAGGAACTGCCGCACGGCACCGCGATGAACCAGTTCGGCTACCGCACCGGCAATCTGCTGGCGGGCGCGGGGACGATCTTCCTTGCCTCCAGCGAAGGCGCGGGGCTGGGCTGGGCGGCCGCTTACGGCATCACCGCCTTCTGCGTGCTGCCGGCCGCCATCGGCGCGCTGTTCGCCGGGCCGGGGCGCTATATCGAGCGGCAGGCGCGGCAGGCGGGCATGTCGCTCGGCGCCTGGCTGGCCGAGACGATCGTCAATCCATTCCGCGAGTTTCTCGGCCGCCACGGGGCGTTCCTGATCCTCGGCTTCGTGCTCATCTACAAGATTGGCGACGCGATGGGCCAGACCATGCTCGCGCCGATGATCGTGGAGCTGGGTTTCAGCGATACCGAATATGTCGCGGTCAACAAGTTCGTCGGCTTTGCGGCGCTCATCGTCGGCTCCGCGCTGGGCGCGCCGTTCATCGCCTGGCTGGGCATGGGGCGGGCGCTGTTCGTCTCCGGCCTGATGATGATGTTTTCCAATCTCCTCTTCTCGCTGCTGGCGCTTTCGGGCCACTCCACCCCCATGCTGGCTCTGGCGGTGGGCACGGAGAATTTCACCAGTGGCATCGGCCTCACCGTGTTCGTGACCTATCTCTCCGGCCTCTCCAGCCTGGCTTACACGGCGACGCAGTTCGCGCTGCTCTCCTCCTTCGCGGCGGTGGGGCGGACGTGGCTCTCCACGCCCTCGGGCTATCTGGCGGAGGGGCTGGGTTGGTTCTGGTTCTGGGCCTTCACGGTGGCGGTGGCCGTGCCGGGAATGCTGCTGCTATGGATCATGTGGCGCAAGGGCTTTGTCGTGGAGACGGTGCGGCAACCGAGCACGACTGACGACGGGTAGGGAACACGGATTCACTCTCGCCCGTTCTCCTGCGAAGGCAGGAGCACATAGGAGTTTTAGCGCGGGAGTGTTTCGCGCGATCAGACCGGCGGCTGGCCGTTCTCCATGAGCACCTTGCCGGCGAGGTAGAGCGTGCCTGCGATGAGTACGGCGCGGTCGGCGCGGCCATTGGAAGTGGCTGCGACGTCCGTCAGCGCCTCCTGCACGGTGGAGAAGGCGGCATGCGGCACCTCCCAGCGCTGGGCCAGCGCGGCGAACACCTCCGGCCCGTGATGTTCGTGCCCCGGCACCGGCAGTGAACGGATCGAGCGGATCAGCGGGCGCAGAGGGGTGAGGAAGCCCTCAATATCCTTGTTGGCGAGCATGCCGGTCACAAGATCGACGCCGCCGGGCACCAGTCCGCTCTCACCCAGAGCCTGAGCGAGCGCCTTGCCGGCATCGGGATTATGGCCGCCATCGAGAATGACGGTGCGGCCCGGTACCAGATTGGTGAGCGGGCCGGCCTCCAGCCGTTGCATCCGCGCCGGCCATTGCGCCCAGAGCGGCGCGGCGCGCAGGGCGGCGTCGCTCACCGGCAGCACGCTCTGGTGGCGCAGCATGGCGATGGCGAGGCCGAGATTGCTGACCTGGTGCTGGCCGGCGAGGCGGGAGAGCGGCAGCGCCAGCTTGCCCGCGCTGTCGCGATAATGCAGCTCGCCCTCATAGGGCGCGATATCCCACGCCTCGCCGCGCGGGAGGTGGATGGCACCCGCACGCTCGGCGACCTGCGCGATGGTCTTGAGCATCGGTGCGCTGTAGCGCTGCGTCACCAGTGGCCGGCCCTGCCTGGCGATGCCGGCCTTCTCGAAGGCGATGCGGCAGAGCGGGTCTTCGGGCGTGTCATGCTCGGGTACGAGCAGGAAGCTCTCATGGTCGATGGCGAGCGAGGCGATGCCGCAGGCCGCGGGTGCCGTGAACATGTTGGTCGCGTCCAGCCGGCCACCCAGGCCGACCTCGATCACGCAGGCATCCGCAGGCACCCGCGCGAACAGCGAGAAGGCGGCGGCGGTTGTCACCTCGAAGAAGCTGGCGTGCAGATCGGCGCCGATATCCAGCACGTCGCTCAACGCCTGGGCCAGCGTGGCGTCGTCGATCAGCGTGCCGGCAAGGCGGATGCGCTCGTTGAACCGTGCCAGATGCGGGGAGGTGAACACATGGATGGCGCGCCCGTCCGCTTCCAGTGCGGCGCGCAGATAGGCGCAGGTCGAGCCTTTGCCATTGGTGCCGGCAACGTGAAAGACCGGCGGCATGGCGCGGTGCGGATTGCCGAGACGGGCGAGCAGTTCGGTGATCCGCTCCAGCCCGAGAACGTCGCGCCCCGGTGAGAGCGCCATGAGGCGGTCGATTTGCGTCTGGACGGCGGGACTTTCGGAAACGGCGTGGTCGGCCATGCGGGGTCTCTTGGAGAAGGAGGGCTTTGCTTGTCTGGTGCGGTCAGGCGCTCATGGGCGCGTGGCGCGGCCGGCCGGGCCACTGGCCGGAGCGGAACAGCCCATGCCGGCGCCCGGCTCCCGGCATCCCCGGAGCGGGTGGCGGGAGAGTGTGCGCGGGCGGCAATGTCTGTGTCCGGTCTGGCGTTGGAGGAACTCAGGCGGCGCGGCTGGCGGTCAGATAGCTGATCGTCCGGGCAAGCGTGTCGCGCAGGTCCTTGCGATGCACCACCATGTCCAGCATGCCGTGCTCCAGCAGATATTCGGCGCGCTGGAACCCCTCCGGCAGCTTCTCGCGGATCGTGTTCTCGATGACGCGGGCGCCGGCGAAGGCGATCAGCGCGTTTGGCTCGGCGATCTGGATATCGCCCAGCATGGCGTAGCTGGCGGTGACGCCGCCCGTGGTCGGATCGGTCAGCACGACGATATAGGGCTGGCCGGCGGCGCGGAGCTGCTGGATAGCCACCGTCGCACGGGGCATCTGCATGAGCGAGAGGATGCCCTCCTGCATGCGCGCACCACCGGCGGCGGTGAAGATGATGTAGGGGCAGCGGCGCTTGATCGCTTCCTTGATGCCGGCGACGAAGGCTGCGCCGACCGCCGTGCCCATCGAGCCGCCCATGAAGGCGAAATCCTGCACGCCGACGACGGCCGGGTGGCCCGCGATCTTGCCATGGCCGTTGATCAGCGCATCGGCCTCGCCAGTGTTCGCGCGCGCGCTCTTGATGCGATCGGTATAGCGCTTGGAATCGCGGAACTTGAGCGGGTCTTCCTTGACCGTCGGCGTGGGCAGCAGCTTGAGCGTGCCCTCGTCAAAAATCTGCTCGAAGCGCGCCTTGGCGCCAATGCGGCCGTGATGGTCGCAGCGCGGGCAGACGCTGAGATTGTCTTCCCACTCCTTCTGGAAGATCATTTGCCCGCAGGAGGGGCATTTCTTCCAGAGATTGTCGGGCGTATCGCTCTTGCGGGCGATGAAGGGCAGGGCGTTGCGGACGCGGTTGAGCCAGCTCATGCGACAGTTTCCTTGCGATTGAGCGCGGCGCGCAGCGTGGCGACGAAATCGCGCACCGGGCCGCCGGCCGCCGCGCCGTGGCGGGCGACCAGATCGACGATGGCCGAGCCGACGACCACGCCGT
>Ga0182736_1000561_pt1 | contig 53449 bp, 52 predicted proteins | sample eDN5th30CKraftBY_FD_128882 | JGI IMG/M metagenome (GOLD analysis project Ga0182736, IMG submission 128882) | Enriched backyard soil microbial communities from Emeryville, California, USA - eDNA 5th pass 30_C Kraft BY (version 2) (version 2) | ecosystem: Environmental > Terrestrial > Soil >... | reverse complement strand
GCTACATGCAGATTCTGTCGGACGATCTGGCGGCGTTCCTGTCGCACCGCTGCATCAACATCCACCACAGCTTCCTGCCGGGCTTCAAGGGCGCCAAGCCCTATCACCAGGCCTTTGCGCGCGGCGTGAAGATGATCGGTGCGACGACCCACTATGTCACCGCCGACCTCGATGAAGGCCCGATCATCCATCAGGATGTCGAGACCGTGACCCATGCCGACCAGCCCGAGACGCTGGTGGCGAAGGGCCGCGACGTCGAGCGCCGCGTGCTCGCCGAGGGCGTGCGCCTGCACCTGCAGGACCGCACCTTCGTGATCGGCAACAAGACGATCGTGTTCAAGTAAGGCGGTTTGCCGGCCATTTCGGCCGGCGATTGAATGATGGGGCGCCGAGCGATCGGCGCCCCATTTTCATAGCTGCTCGGCGTGCTTTTCGCCGTCTAGTGCACTTTTGCGCCCTGCAACGAACAGCGCGCGCCCACACCCATCACCCAAAGGGCCGAATCGGATCCTTGCCATCCCAATTCTGGGTCTGGCGCCAGAAGTTGGTGAAGCCTTCATCCATGCCGGGGGTCGCGGGGATCAGTTCCACGAAGCCGGGCGCGCCGGCGCCGCCCTCGAAATAGGCGACCTTGCCGCCGGTCGGCACGGGCGCGCGGTGGGCCAGCACCTCGCCCTTGGCAAGACGGCGCTCGACCTCCTCCTCGATATCGTCGCGGGCAATGCCGAAATGGTGGAAACCATAACCCACCCGGTCGATCGTCTCCTTATAGACGGACGGGTTGTTATCCAGCGGCATGAGCAGCTCGATGTTGAGGGGGCCGGCAAAGCTCATCGCGATGGCCACGTCGCTGGTGCAAGGCTGGCCACGGAAGACATGCCCTTCCCCGCCGAAGCTCGGCAGGAAGAACCAGGGGCCGACGCCGGCCTTCTTGATCCACCAGTCGATCGCCTCGTGAATATCCTTCACGACATAGGCCATCTGCACGATGGAGCCGACCTCGCCGCCAAATCCCATGACTGTCTTGCTCATGCCTCTATCCTCTCGGCAATGGTGATGAGCGCGGCGGTAAGAGCTTCCGGCGCGCAGAGAAAGGGTGAATGATCGCTCTCCAGCGTGATGCTGGTGACGCAGGGCTGGCACGCCTGCATCGCCTGCTGGAGCGCAAAGGGAATCGTCCGATCGTGCCGGCAGGCGATATAATGACGCGGCACCCGGCCATAGCGCGCCTCGCTCAGCCGCAGCGGCGTGCCGAGCGGACGGACCGGCTCCGGCAGCAGCCGCGCGGCCACCATGGCCTGATCCGCCGGACTGGACCGATCGCAGAAATGCGCCATCGCTACATCTGGCGCGACGGCCACGGCAAGGCCGCCGGCGACCGGCTCCAGCCCTGCCTCCAGCGCCGGGTCGCGCGGCTGGCTGTCCCGCATATCGTAGAGGCTCTGGCCATCGGGCACGAGCATGGCGGCGATATAGACGAGCGCGGCGAAGCGCTCCGGCGCCAGTTCGGCCGCCTGACTGATGACGATGCCGCCCCGGCTGTGCCCGCACAGGATGACCGGCGCCGGCAGCGCCTCCGCAGCCTCCACCACGAAACGCGCCCAGCGCTCCAGTGAGACGGCGGCCAGCGCCCGCATGTCCCCGCCCATGCCGGGCAGATCGGGCGCGCTCATGCCATGGCCGGCCGCCTCCAGCGGCGCGCGCAGATGGTCGAAACACCAGCCGCCATGCCAGGCTCCGTGGATCATCAGGAAGCTGGCCACGCGCGTCCGCCGGTCAGTCGATCTCGATCACGGTCTTGCCGAACAGGGCGGATGAGGCAGCATGGTCATAGGCCTTGCGGGCGTCGGCAAAGGCGAAGGTGGCGCCGATCACCGGCTTGATGCCGTTGGCGTCGATCGCGCTGGCCAGCTTCTCCGCCATGCGCCGCGAACCGACGAAGATGCCGCGCAATATGCTGCCGGTCATCATCAGCGGCGCCGGGTTCGGTCCGCCGATCGGCATCAGCACGCCGATCAGCGCCACCTCGGCATTGTGACGCAGCGCCGCGAAACTCTGCTGGAGCGTGCCCGCACCGCCAACCTCGACGACCTTGTCCACCCCGCCGAGCGTGGCGGCGATATGCCCGCCCCACTCGCTGACCTCCTTGTAATTTACGCCATGATCGGCACCGAGCGCCTTCGCCCGCTCCAGCTTGGTATTGTCGGAGGAGGTGACGACCACCTCGCACCCCGCCGCCTTGGCGAGTTGCAGCGCGATCATCGAGACGCCGCCGGTGCCGAGCACCAGCACGCGGTCGCCCGGCTTGATCGGCCGCGGCCCCTCGAACAGCGCATTCCAGGCGGTCACGCCGGCGCAGGGCAGGCATGCCGCCTCGGCAAAGCTGAGCGAGGCGGCGATGGGCACCACGCCCTGCTCGGGCAGCACCACCACTTCGGCCAGCATGCCCGGCGCTCCAGCCGCGCCCAGCGCCGCGCCGACATGCGGATTGGGCGGCCCATCGACCCAGCTGGGAAAGAACGTGCCGGCCACGCGGTCACCCGCCTTGAAGCGCGTGACGCCCGCGCCCACCGCGATCACCTCACCCGCGCCGTCCGAGAGCGGCACGATCGGCGCCGGGATCGGCCCGCCCATGTAGCGGCCCAGGACGATGGCCTGATCGCGATAGTTGAGCGAGCAGGCGCGGACGCGGATCGCTACCTCGCCCGGTCCCGGCGCGGGCTGCGCCGTGTCGATCAGGCCGAGGTCGTCCAACGACGAGGCTCCCGCCGCCAATTGCCATGCGCGCATCACTGCTTCTCCCGTCTGTCTGGTGTAACCTTGTCCGAAACCGTGGCCTGGAGCATCATCCACTTGTGCGGGGACCAGCGTTCCAGCCCGCCAATCTTTAACCGTCCGCCCGAAAAGCTCTAGCGCATTCCCGGGGAGCGGCTGCCCCGCGCGGCACGGTTTTTCAACTCATGAAACCACCCGCTGCGCCGCCAGCTCCGCGCCGATCGCCTCGGCCGCACGCCGCAAGGCGCCCAGGTGGCGCTGCACCACCGTCGCCGTCTCGCTGCGCCGTTGCAGCCAGGTGATATTGAGCGAGGCCACCGGCATGCCCTCCACCGCAATCGGCACCGCCATCGAGCGACGCCCATCCTGCCGCACGGCCTGCCAGTTGCGATCCGGCCAAGGATGGAACGGCTCGCGCAGGGCATAGCCCCGGTCGCGGATGGTGCCGAGAATATCGTCGAGCAGCCGCTCGCCCGCCGCGTCCGCCTCCATCGGCCGCAGGCGGCGTAGGATGACGGCGCGCTCGTCCGTCTCGCTGGCGGCGAGATAGGCGCGACCCGTGGCGGTATGCAGATAAGAGAGCCGGCTGCCGACCGGCCCGAGCGAGATCGCGTCCAGCCGCAGCAGCGGGCTGTTCGTCTCGACAATCTCCATATGGTCAAGCCGCGGCACCGCCAGCGCGGAGGGCCAGGCGACCTGCTCGGAAAGATGCGCGAGATGCTCGGAGGCGATCTCCGCAATCTCCTCGCCCGCAATATCCGGGGAGGAAAAACCACGCCGCACGCTTGGCAGGAAGGCACCATCCGCCAGCCGCTGCCAGATGTGGCCATGCTTGCTCAGCGTCACCACCATGCGCAGCAGCGTCGCCTTGGGCAGCCCCAGCGCGAGATGCAGTTCATGCAGGTTGACGCCCTTGCGCCGGTCGATCTCCGACAGCACCTGCAAGCCGCGCTCCAGCGCCCGCACCGTCTTGACCTTGCGCTCGATCAAGCCCCCTCTCCTTTCACGGAGCGAAATAGCAAATGGGTTGGCGCAGGCAAGCTCCGTTTTGAAATGGGATGGATTTTTTCGCGGTTTTCCGGGGATTCGGTTGAATCATCCAACTAATATGGTGGGACCGGAACGGATCGAGCCAGGATCGCCGCCGCGATGCGATGGGCGGCGCCCGGAACACCCGACTCGGATCAACGGCGTGGGGATCGAGAGAGCAGCCATCACAGACGATGGACAGCGGAACAACCTGCCTTCGCAGGACCAATCCGTTACCGATCGCCCGACCAGGTCCGCAGGCCCGGCGCGGTGCGGTCCTCGCTGGCCAGCGCCTCCTGCACCGCCGGGCGCGCCTTCACCCGCTCGCGCCAATCGACCAGACGGGGATAGTGTTTTGCCACCTCCATCTCCGGGAACATGCGCTCCACCATCATCCCGCAATGGCTGAAGAAGTTGATATCCGCCGTGCTGTAGCTGTCCCCTGCCAGCCACGCCGTCTCCGCCAGTTGCGCCTCGATCTTCCTCAGCGCATAGACGATCTTGTCGGTGGCGTTGGCGAGGTCCGCCTCGGAGAAGCCGGAGCGCGCCTGTGCCCATTTCTTGCGCTGGTCGGGCAGCGGGATGTGCGCCAGCAGCGTCTCGAACTCGCCATTCTCGATATTGCGCGCGATGACGCCGACCAGCCGGTGCCAGCCGTGCATCGAGACATGGTTCATCACATGCTCGTCGATAAACTTGTTCCAGTAGCGCACCCGCGCCTTGCCGGCCGGATCGCGCGGCATCAGCGGAATCTCGGGGAAGACATCCTCCAGATACTCGTTGATGACGGTGGTATGGGTGATGATCGTGCCGCTGTGATCCAGCACCGGCACCTGCCCTTCCGGGTTGATCGCCACGAACCACTCGCTGTGCTGCTCGAACTTGTGCAGGTCGACATAGATGGACTCGTAAGCGAGGCCCTTCTCCTTGAGCGGGATCATCGACTTCAGGGAATTGGCCAGCGGCTCGGCGTGATAATATTTGAGGGTCATGCGTCGCTCCGTTGCACGAGACTATGGATCAGATTTCCAGCGTCTCCAGCACGCCGCCATCGACCGCCCAGTTCTGCGCGGTGACGTGGCTGGCGGCGGGCGAGAGGAGAAAGCAGGCAACCTCGGCCAGCTCGTCCGCGCTGCCCATCCGGCGCTGGGGGACGCGCTGGTTGATCTTGGCGGCCTGCTCGGGCGGGATGAGATCGAATGCCGGCGTCTCGATGAAGCCGGGGATGACGCAATTGCAGCGCACATTGTGCGGCGCCATCTCCACCGCGATGGCGCGGGAGAGGCCGAGCACGCCATGCTTGGAGGCGACATAGGCCGGGTTCATCGCCATGCCGCGCTTGCTCGCCATCGATCCGGTGACGAGGATCGCGCCCTCATTGGCCTCGATCATGGCGGGAAGAACGGTCTGCATCGCCCAGAAAACACTGGTGAGATTGACGGTAAGCACCTGCTCGAACAGATCGCCGGAATAGCCGAGGGCCGGCGCGAAATTGCCGGCCAGCCCGGCATTGGCGAACAATCCGTAGGCCGGCCCGAAATGCGCGGCGGCATCGGCCAGCGCCTGCTCCAGCGCCGCGCGGTCTGCCACATCGGCGGCGAAGGCAGCGGCGTTGGCACCGATTTGCGCCGCCTCGTCCGCCAGTGCTTCCCGCCGGCGCGCGATCATCGAGACCTTTGCGCCGCGCGCGGCCAGCATCCGCGCGGCGGCCAGGCCGATACCGCTGGAGGCTCCCGTCACGATCACATGGCGTCCGGCGAAATCCGTCATTCAGTCTCTCCTGATCGAGTCTGCGCCGGTCCGGCCGGCGCGATATAAGCCGCCCAGATAGGGGCCAGCGGGTGAGCATTGGTCTCGGGAACCCACTGCCGCGCCATCAGCGCGCGGGCGGCTGGCTCAGCCATGCCGATCACCTCGCAATGGTAACGGTAAAGGAAGGCCGAGACGCGGAAATTGGCGATGCAATGGACATGCACGGGGAATTCATCCGCCTCGATAGCGGCGCGGAACGTGGCGAAATGCGTATCGTCCGGCGCATCGAAGGGCACAGGGATATGGGTGTAGCGCAGGCCAGCAGCACCGCAGAGGGCAGCTTCATCGGCAAGCGCCTCCGGGTGCTCGTCCAGCGCGAGATTTATGACATGCCGCACGCCGATGGCAGCGAGGCGCGCAGGATCACCCGCTTGCAGCCGGCCGGACGTGGTGATCCGCGCATCGAGCCGCTGCCAAGCGCGGATATCCGCCGGATCGCTCACCCCAGCCCCAGCACGCGGGCAGCATTCTCCTTGAGGATGAGCGGCAGCACCTCGTCCTTGAACCCGACCTCCTGCGCCGCGGCGATCCACTTCTCCGGCGTGATGAGCGGAAAATCGCTGCCGAACATCATTTTGTGGCGCAATTGCGTGTTTGCATAGGTGATGATCTGCTTGGGGAAATATTTGGGACTCCAGCCGGACAGGTCGATGAACACATTGTCCTTGTGGAGCGCCATGGAGAGGCTCTCGTCCGTCCACGGCCAACTGGGATGGGCGAGGATGAATTTCATATCCGGGAAATCGGACGCCGCATCGTCCACCAGCATCGGCTGGCCATATTTGAGGCGGATGCCGCCACCGCCACGCATGCCGGTGCCCATGCCGCTGTGGCCGGTGTGGAAAATGGCCGGGAGACCATATTCGGCAATCACCTCGTAAATCGGGTAGCCGGTCCGGTCCGAGGGGTGGATGCCCTGAATCAAATGGTGGAATTTGAAGCCCTTGACGCCGTAATTTTCGATCAGATCCCGGGCTTCGCGCGCGCCATATTTCCCCTTGTGCGGGTCGATTGAGGCGAAGGGGATGACGATGTCGCTATGATCGGCCGCCAGTTCGGCGATCTCGTAATTGGAGACGCGCTTGGCGCCGACCGCGCTCTCGCAATCGACGGTGAACAGGCAGAAGGCGATCTGCCGCTCGCGATAAAAGTCGATGATCTCGGGAATCTTGGGCCGCTCGCGCGGCGCCTTGAAATAGGCGCTGGCGGCATCGAAGAATTGCGCCATCACCGGGTCCTCGGGGTCGTGACACGAGACTTCGGCGTGGACGTGGACGTCGATGGCCTTCACCTTGCTGATGTCGATGGGCATGTTTCTTCCATTTGAAGCCCCTCCCCTTGAGGGGAGGGGTTGGGGTGGGGCCAGCGGTCCGGCGCGTCAAGGCAAGCATTGAGGATGGTTTGCAGCACGCCCTCAATTTCCCCGGCGACCTTGTCGTTGGTGAAGCGCAGCGTGCGATAGCCTTCAATCTGAAACCTCCGATCCCGCTCGGCATCACGTTGCGGATCGTGCGTGCCGCCGTCGACCTCGATGATGAGATTCTTCGCCGGGCAGAAGAAATCGACGATGCGCCGCTCGATCACATGCTGCCGACGGAACTTGAAGCCGCCAAGCCGCGATCCGCTCAGGTGCCGCCAGAGCATGATCTCGAAGGGTGTGGCTTCGATGCGCATTCTCTTTGCATGCGCCAGCAATGTTGCGTCCGGTGCCATGATAGCCCCACCCCAACCCCTCCCTTCAAGGGGAGGGGCTTCATGTCCAGCTACAGCGCGATAATCACCGATTTCAGCTCGGTATAGGCTTCCACGCCCTGCCGGCCCTGCTCACGGCCCAGGCCGCTCTCCTTGTAGCCGCCGAAGGGCAGCGCCGGGTCGATCATGCCGTGGCAGTTGCCCCAGACGGTGCCGGCCTTCAGCTTGGCGGCGAGCTTGTGCATCGCGGAGAGATTGTTGGTCCAGATGCCGGCGGCGAGGCCGAAGGTCGTATCATTCGCCTGCCGGGCGACCTCATCGAGATCGTCGAAGCGCTGGGCGACAACGACCGGGCCGAAAATCTCCTCGCGCACCACGCGCATATCCGGCTTCACATCTACCAGCACCGTCGGGTTGACATAATAGCCGCCCTCGCTGGCAGGCGTATCGCCGCCCAATGCCACGGATGCACCGGCCTTCTTGCCGTCCTCGATATAGCCCATCACGCGGGCAAGCTGCTCGTCGGACACCAGCGGCCCCATATGGCCAGCGGGATCGAGGCTGGCGCGCGGCTGCCAGAAAGCAGCGGCTTCCGTGAAGTTTTCCAATACCTTGTCGAACACACTTTTGTGCGCATAGAGGCGCGAACCGGCGACGCAGACCTGCCCGGAATTGAAGAAGATCGCCTGCGCGGTGCCCGGCCCCGCCACTTTGGGATCGACATCGGGCAGCACGATGACCGGCGACTTGCCGCCCAACTCCAGCGTCACGCGCTTGAGGCTGTCGGTCGCGGTCTTGTTGATGATCTTGCCGACCTCCGTGGAGCCGGTGAAGGCCACCTTGTCGACATCCGGGTGGCGCACCAGCCGGTCGCCGGCGGTGTGGCCGTTGCCGGTGATGATGTTCACCACGCCGGCCGGGATGCCCGCCATCTGGATGAAGTCGGCCAGGCGCAGTGCGGTGAGCGAGGTCTGCTCGGCGGGCTTGAGGATCACCGTGCAGCCGGCGGCCAGCGCAGGCGAAATCTTGAGCACCGCCATCAGCAGCGGGAAGTTCCACGGCACGATCTGCGCGGCGACGCCAATCGGCTCGCGGCGCACATAAGTGTGGAACGCCCCGGCCGGCGCGGCGCTCGGCTCGATCATCTCGCCGCCCAGCTTGCTCGCCCAGCCAGCCATGTAGTGCATCATGCCGATCGCGCCGGGCACGTCGATGGCGCCGGCCATACCGCGCGGCTTGCCATTGTCGATCGCCTCCAGCTCGGCCAGCTCGTCGGCATGTTCACCGAGGATATCGGCCAGCTTGTGCATCATGCCCTCGCGCACCATCGGCGGCAGGTTGGACCAGCGGCCATCATCGAAGGCGCGGCGGGCGGCGGCCACGGCCTTGTCGACATCGGCATTGGTGGCATCGACGAAGCGGCTCACTTCCTTGCCCGAGCTGGGGTCGATGACGGCAAGCGTCTCGCCGCCGGTCGATTCGACCCACTCGCCGTCGATGAACAAGGCGGGCTTGCGCGCGAGCGCCTTCTTGGCGGCTTCGGAATAGGGGAATTGCTCCAGCTTCACGTTGGTCATCTTGTTCATCATCCAGCTCCTCGGATCTGGCGGGCGGACCGATGGGATGGTCCTGCCACGCGAGCGTTTCGTCACTCGGGACGAGAGTAGGACAAAGTCATGGCGGGAGTCGATGGGCGATGGCCCCCTCAGCTTCATGGAAGCGCGGATTTTTGCGGCAGCCTTTGTCATGCCGACCTGTTTCGGCATCCATCTTGCACTCCCGCCCACATGGCAGCTCCTGAAACGGGCCAGCATGGCATGAAGACGAGGCATGAACCGCTCTCACGCCACCAACGCGGTCACGGTCCCAACCGCCGCGCGCTCAGTGCACCATGCGCTCCTGATTGCCCCAGTGCGGCGCGCGCAGGGCTTTCTTGTCCATCTTGCCAGCCGCCGTGCGCGCGATCGAGTCCACGAACGCCACCGTCTTGGGCGCCTTGACGCTGCCCAGCCGCGCCTTGACGTGGGCGATGATCGCGGCCTCGTCCACATCGCCGCCGCGCACCACCACGGCATGGACCTGCTCGCCCCAATGCTCGTGAGGGATGCCGATGATCGCGGCTTCCGTCACCGCATCCAGTTCCATGATCGCACTCTCAACCTCGGCCGAATAGACATTGAAGCCGCCGGTCACGACCATGTCCTTCTTGCGGTCAACAATGTAGTAATAGCCATGCTCGTCGCGCCGGCCAACATCGCCGGTGTGGTGCCAACCATGGGCGGCCGCTTCCGCCGTCGCCTCGGGCATCTCGAAATAGCCCCCGCCGACGATGCCGCCGCGCGCGACAATCTCTCCGATCTCACCGGTGGGGAGGATGTTGCCATCATCGTCCATCAGCTCGATGCGGACGGAGTAACTCGCCTTGCCGCAGCTCGCCAGCCGCTCGGGATGGTCGCCACGCGCAGCCGCCGTCACCATTTCGGGCGGGAGCCAGGTGGCGATCATGTGGCATTCGGTCTGGCCATAGCTCTGGCACATGCAGGGGCCGAAGACCTCAACTGCCTGCCGCAGCTTGTCCGGCGAGACAGGAGAGCCGGCGAGCAGGAAATAGCGCAGGCTCGAATAATCATAATCGCGCAGCTTCGGGTGGGCGAGCATGGTGTAGAGCGCAGTCGGCGGCAGGAACATGTGGGTGACGCGATACTCCTCGATGGCGCGCATCACCGCCTCGGCCTCGAAACCGGGCAGCACCGCCACGGTCGCGCCCATGGCAACGGCGGCCATGGCGACCGGCCCCGCGGCATGGGTGAGCGGCGCGGTGGCGAGGCAGACGGCATCGTCGGCGGGCATGAGGTTGCCGATCGTCTCCATCAGCGCGCCCCAGCTGCGGTTCATGATCCGCACGCCCTTGGCCGGACCGGTGGTGCCGCCGGTGGCGATGATCGCGGTCAGTTCCTCACCATCGCCGGTGGGGTCGCCGAGATCGGGTGCGTCGGGCGCATCCTCCGGCAGCATATAGCCGTCGAGCGCAGGATACTCCCCGTCGGCGGCATCGAGGCAGATCATGCGACGGATGCTGGGCACCTGCCGCTTCACCTCACGCGCATCGGCGGCGAGGCTCGAATGATAGAATAGCCAGCCGGCGCGGACATAGTTCAGATAGGCGATATTGGCATCGAGCGCGTTGCGGGTGTTGACCGGGATCCACACCGCGCCCGCGCGCCACAGGCTTAGCTGCGCGGTGAGGATGGCGCCGTGGTTGGGCGCCATGATCGCTACCGCCTCCTGATGCTGGAGACCGTCCGCCAGCATTGCCCCGGCAAGGCGATGGGTCAGCCGGCGCATCTGGCCGTAAGTGTAGCGGGTGTTGCCGGAGACGAGGATCGTGCGCTCAGGGTAAAGCTGCGCCATCTTGTCGAAATAGTCGATCGAACGCATGCTTCTCCCCTCTTTCTCTCTGCCCTGATCGGGCCGCGCGTCCGACGATGCGCAGCCCATATGGCAGGCCATCCACATCAACGGGGTCGCTCCCGATACCCGCCCCATCGCGCCACCGGCACGATGGGAAAATTTGCCGGAACGCAGGTCTGGCACGGCCGGTTCGCAGCCTCGCCAGATCCGGCATTCTCTAACCCCAGCGATTAATCTCCGGTCCCGGCGCGAAGCCATGCGCCGGCTCGGCCGTGCGCGCCTGCGCCAGCGCACGCTGGACGGAAGGCCGCGCCGCGACCCGGTCTAGCCACGCGGCAAGACGCGGCTTGCCCTCGAAAGCGGCCGGCAACAGGTCGCGCATCGGCGCGATCCAGGCGTAACTTTCGAGGTCGGCAAGGCTGAACGCACCCATGATCCAGTCCCGGTCAGCAAGGCGGTCTTCGATCTTCTTCGCCGCCTCCTGCACGCGAGCCTCGCTGGCGGCGCGATGCTCGTCGGACAGCGCACCGGCGCGAGTCTCCTCCCAGCGCTCGCGCAAATCCTGCGCCACGATGCGGCCGATGATCGCGGCAAAGGCGGCGTCATCCAGCGCGGCGAGGCGCGGCGTCGTCCAGGCGCGGTTGGCGAGCGCGGCAACGCCCGGCGCCAGCCGCTCGATGATCCAGCGGCACCAGGCCATCATCTCCCAGCGGAGATAGGGATCGGCCGGACGCAGCCCGCTGCCGGGCGCCGCGTCGTCAAGGAAGCAGCCGATGAACACGCTGTCGCAGAGCGGCTCACCATCGGCGACCAGCACCGGCCCCTCGCCCTCCACGCTGTAGTTGACCTCGTCATCGAGCGGGATCGCGCCGGCGTGGCGTTCCCCCATGGCGAGGTCGATGGGGTGCAGGTCGGCTTCCAGTCCGGATTCGAACAGGGCAGCCAGCACGGTGAGCGACGGACCGGTCGGCTCGCCATGATAGAGGGTCATCACCATTTCTCGACCTCCTCGCCCTCGAAAATCTTGATGCGGTTGGCCATCGCCGTGCGGCCCATCGCCCAGGTGGTCTTCACCGCCGGGCGCGCATAGATGGTGCGCAGCCAGCGCATGATGTGCGGTGTCTTTTCGTCGTTGCAGTGCTCGCCCTGCGAGATCGGCAGGAAATAAGCGGAGTTGAACGCGTTGATGTCCGCCAGGCTGTAGCTGTCGCACGCCAGCCATTCGCGCTGCGCCAGCGTCTTTTCGACCAGATCGATGCCGATGAGGATGCGGCGGGTGGATTCGGCCAACTCCTCCTCGCTGAACAGGCCATAGATCGCCTTGCGCCATGCCACGCGGCGCTCGGGCAGCGGGATGCGGTCGATCGCGGCCTTGAGTTCTTCCGGGTCGCGCTCACGCACCTTGGGGCCGATGCCCACATTCCAGCCGAGCATCGAGAGGCTCGGGCCGAGCCACTGGTCGAAATATTTCATCCACCAACGCACCCGCCAGCGGTCCCGCGCGTCGGCCGGCATCAGCGCCGGGCCGGGGAACGCCTCCTCGACATATTCCATGATCGCGGTGGATTCGTTCATCAGCCGCCCGCCATGGACCATGGCCGGGATCGTCCCCATCGGGTTGATCGCCAGATAGTCCGGCTTGTGTTGGTCGAAGGCGAGCAGGTCGATATAATGGCTGGCGAACGACACGCCTTTCTCGACCAGCGTCAGCATCGGCTTGCCGCTATTGGCGTTCGGCTCCCAGTGATACAGCGTCAGATCATCGCTCATGTCTTGGCCGGGCACATGCTCCGCCTCCTCTCGACTCTATCCTCGCAAGGCCCATCCGGGCCTTCACCTCGGCGCTGCCTCAGCAGGCCTGTCACGCCATGCCTGCGCACGCGCGTCAACCCATGGACGGCAGCGAATGGATCATTTCCCCGCCCGGCCGGATCAACCGAACCGTCCGAGGGTCTGGAGACAGTCTGTAGGGCAAGCACCCGGCGCGGACATAGTCAATTTGGCGCGCGTTTCACGCCTCGCAAGCCTGGCCTCCTTCCGGCGCGGGGCGGGCACAGGCTGACCTCGGCCAGCACTCCGCTCCAACGAAAAGGGCGGCTGCCGAAGTGACAGCCGCCCGATCATTCCCGTCCGGTCAGAAGCGCTTCTTGACCGTGACCGCCCATTCGCGGGGGCGGCCGACATTGTTGTAAACCGTCCCGGTGAACTGGTAGATCGCGTCGAACCGGCTCGGATAATAATATTCATCGAACAGGTTCTGCACTTCCAGCGCGACCTCCAGGTCCTCGTCCACATTGCGCCAGGTCAGGCGCGCGTTCGCGATGGTGTAGCTGTCGAAGTCATAAGGCGTATTCAGCACGGCGCGGCCGCCGAAATGCCGGCCATTATAGGCAATGTCGAAGCGCGGCGTCAGGCTGCCCGCGTCGCCAAGGTCCGCCTTATACTGGATGCCGCCGCTGAACTTCCACTTTGGCGCCGCCGTGGCGCGGTCGATCTCCAGCACCGAGTCCCCGAGCGCGGGGGAGAGGCTGCCCTCCTTCCATACCGCTTCCAGATACGAAGCCGCGCCGTCGATGTTCAGACCCTCGATCGGCTCCGCCTGAAGCTCGACCTCAATGCCGCGGAAAGTGGCGTCACCTGCATTGGCGACCACGCCGCAAGGGCCGCCGCCATAAGCCGCGCAATCGCGCAGCGCGAGCTGGACGTCCTTGTAGCTGTTGATGAAGCCGGCAACGTTCAGGCGCAGCGCCCGGTCGAACAGGTCGGTCTTGATGCCCAGCTCATAGGCGGTGAGCGTTTCCGGCCCGAACGAGCCGTTCTGCGCCTGCGTGACGTTGAACGGACGCGCCGAAACACCGCCGCCCTTGAAGCCGGTCGACACGGTCGCATAGGCCAGCACTTCCGGCGAGAAGCGATAGTCGGCGGATACGCGCCAGTCGACACGGTCGCCGGCATAGCGCGAGGTGAAGCCGTCCAGCGCGCCGAGGATCGGGTGCACCGCACCATCATAGGTGCGGCGCATGAAGGTGTAATCCTTCTCCTCGTCCGTGTAGCGCAGGCCGGCCGTCAGCGTGAAATCAGGCAGCGGCCGGACGATCGCCGTGCCGAAGACCGCCTTGCTGCTCGCGTTGATCGGATCGTCGCCATAGAATTGCAGCGGCCCGGTGTAGCGAATGTCCTGGATGGTGTAGTAGATCGACTTCTGATCGGAATAGAAGCCGCCCAGGGTCAGGTCGGCAATGTCGCCCAGCGAGGCGTTCAAGCGCAGTTCCTGGCTGAAGAAGCGGTGGGTCAAGCGGTTGTAGCCACCCGCGCCGATGGAGGCGTCCGGCGTATAGTCGTCATCCGTGCCCCAGGTCGTCTTGTAGTGGCGATAGGCGGTGATCGACTGGAGCTGGAGGCCATCGGCCAGATCGACATTGACGTGGCCCGAAATGCCCCAGCCGTCGAAGGTGGTGCGGTGCGCGAACTCGCGCGCGGCGGCATCGCCCAGCGCCGGCAGGAACCAGCTGGCATAGGTGCAGCGCTCGCCGCAGATGAAGTTGGGGTTGCGCGCGGTTGTCACCACGTCCGCGCTGTTGGTGCGGTCCTCGTTGGTATAATCGGTGTTGATGATGACTTCGATGCCGGTGCCGCGATCATAGCGCAGCGTACCGCGCACGCCGACATAGCCACGGCCGCCCAGCTGATCGACCACGCAGCTGCCCTGCGCGCGCTGCGGGGCGATGCCCTCCGCATTGCCCGGATGGGCGCAGCCATAATCGACCATGTCGACATAGCCATCCTGCCGCTTGTAAACGCCGGCGATGCGGCCATAGAGACCGTCCGCCAGGGTGAAATCCGCGCTGCCACGCACGTCGACGCGGTGGCGCGAGCCGTAGGTCGCCTCGACCGAGCCGCCATCATCGCCATTGGGCTTGCGCGAGAACAGCTTGATGGCGCCGCCGATCGAGTTACGGCCGGTCAGCGTGCCCTGCGGGCCGCGCAGCACCTCGACACGCTCCAGATCGAGCAGATCGAAATTGCCGCCGGTCAGCGTCGCATAATAGACATCGTCGATATACATGCCGACGCCCGGCTCATAAGCCGGGTTGAAATCGAACTGGCCGACACCGCGGATCGACGCGCCCATGGAGGCGCCATAGGCGCTGCCCATCGGCGTGAGGGTGACGTTTGGCGCCTGCCCGGCGACCTGGGCAATATCGGTCTGGCTGCGCGCCTGGAGCAGATCGGCATTCATCGCGGTGATGGAGAGCGGCGTATCCTGCAGGCGCTGGGAGCGGAACTGGGCCGTGACGATGATATCTCCGGTGGCGCTGTCATCCGCCGCCTGCGGCGCGGCTTGGGCATCATCCTGCGCCATCGCCGGCTGAGCCAGCCCGAGAGCGAGCGCGCTCACAGACAAAAGCAACGCAGACGCCGACCTGATATCAACTCTATAACGCATAATACCTCTCTCACTTTTGCGTGTTGCCGGTCTCTATGAGCACGAATCCCCCATTTGTCTCGCCCTTAAGACCCGCAGCAGCCGCAACAGACCGCAGGGGTGGCATTTTGGACACGGTCGATGAATTAGATAAAGTCAACTAACGCGTCGCCAAAAGCATCGCGCCATGCAGGCCCTTCTCAGGGCCAGCCCGGTCTTGGTCTGCCCCCTTTCCCTGCTTGACCCCGGTCAGGTAGCCGGAGCGCCGGGAGGCGGTGCAAGATACCATGCCCACCCATAAATCGAGATCAGCAGGCACGCAGTCCGCGCTCGCCCACGCCTCGCTCAGCTCAGGCGAAATACATGCTCGGCATTGCCCTGCATCAGCAGCTTCTTGTTCGCCGGCGAAATATCCATGCGGTCATAAGCCGCCACCTCATCCGACGATTGCTGATAGGGATAGTCCATCGCGTAGAGCACCCGCTCCGGCCCCATGACATCCATGCAGAACTTGATCGCCGGCTCCCAACCGACACCGCTGGTGGTGATCCAGATATTGTTGCGGAAATAATGCGAAACCGGGTGCTTGAGCGTCACCGCCGGCTGGCCGCCACGCAGGCCGGGCACGCCGTCGGCATTGTTCTGCATCCAGTCGAAGCGATAGAGATGCAGCGGCAAACACTCGCCCAGATGCCCGATGACGAGACGGAAATTCGGGTGCCGATCGAACGCGCCGGAGAAGATCAGCCCCATGGTGTGCAGCCACACATCATGTGGGAAGCCGCCGAGCGCGCCGTAGAATCCACGCTCCTGATAGATGCGCCCGGCCGCCGGCGCAGTGGGGTGAATGTAGAGCGCGGCGTCATGCGCGGCGAGCGCCTCGATGATCGGCTCATAGGCCGGCTCGTCAAGATAATGCCCCTGAAAATGCGAGTTGAGCACGGCGCCGTTGAGCTTGAGATCGGTCATCGCCCGTTCGATTTCCCGGACCGAGCCGGGCACATCGCGCGGATCGAACGCAGCCAGCGCGGAGAAGCGATCCGGATGATCGCGGCAGGCCTGCGCAGCGATATCATTGGCCGCACGAGCCAGCGCCGTCCCCTCGCCCGGCCGCACCACCTGCACGCCCGGCGCGGTGAGCAGCAGCAACTGCCGGTCGATGCCATATTCATGCATATGCGCGAGCCGCAGATCGCCGAGATCCTGGAGTTGCTCCTGCAAGCGCGGCTGCGCGGCGAACATGCCCGCCATGGCCAGCGATGGATCGTCCGGCGCATCGCCGCTCGCCAGATAATCGGTCTGCGCCTTGACCAGATCGGGGAAAGTCCACGCCTCCTCGGCGGCGATGCGCTTGTAGGGCGGGTTGCGATCGATCGCTCCCTCGGGCGGCGCCAGGCCGATCCGCTTCCGCACGCCGCGCTCCTGCGCATAGCCGCGCAGCCCCTTCTCGCTCCCATCGGCAAGCTGCTCGCCCATCATTTTCTCTCCTCGCGCATGTCAGCGTCAGAACATTGGATGCGGATTGGCCGATGTCGCCGGCATCGGCTGGATGACGTCCCAATGCTCCACGATCTTGCAATCCTTGACGCGGAACATGTCGACCGCCGCTGCCCCGAGATCGCCCGGCTTCATCACCGAATGATAATGGACCGCGACATGGCTATCGTCCCCGAAGATGCGCTTGATGTCGATCCTGAGCTGCGGGTTCGCATCGAACACTGGCCCCAGATGCTCCAGCGCGGCGGCGCGCCCATCCTCCGCCATGGGGTTATGTTGGGTATAATCCTCGGCGACATAAGTGAGGAACGCCTCGCGCCACTTCTTCTCGATAAAGAAGAGCTGGCTGAACCGCGTGACGATCTCGACCGCCGACAATTCGCAACGAGCGGCCGGTGTGCCCTGCGGCTGCGCGCCTGCCGGCGCAGCGAGGCCGGCCGCCGCCAGCACCGCTGCGCCGAACATGGCTCGCATCAGCCCAGCCGGCCTTTCTTGGTCATCATCGGCGTGAAATTCTCGACCATGAAGGCCTGGCCAAGCACGGGATGGGCGAAGCTCATCGGCACCTCGTAACGGTGCGGCCAGGTCTGGCGGACTTCCTTCTGCGGCAACAGGCGATCCGGACCATCCGGATTCTCGGGATAGGCGACCTGCGCGGGCTGAAGGTGCGCGATGGTGTGCGCCCAACCACCCTCATAATCGCCCTGCCACTGCATCATATAGTCGAGCCGCTGGATCTTCCAGACGCCGTCTTCCTTGACATAGTCATTTTCATAGATGCCGGATTCCCAGAATTGCTGCGGCACCTCGTTCGGCTTTTCGTGCAGCACATCATCATGCCAGCCGCCGGCCAGCAGACCCCGGAAGCGCCCCTTGGCGGTCTTCCCGTCAGGCGCGACGGTGATGACATCCTGAAGCTGGAAATGGTCGAGGAGCAGCCCCTTCACCGGCCCACGCCGGCCACCGGTGAACAGGTTCTGGAACCAGGTGCCGTAAAGGCGCATGACGCCCTCATATCCGACATATTCGCCGGAGAGGAACACCACCACGCCATCCTTGGCGAAGAGGCCCGCGACCTCCTCCGGGCGGTTATAGTCGATATAATAGCCATAGGCCCACTGGAGCTTGCGGATCGCATTGATATCTTCCAGCTCAGTGACCTTCTTTTCCAGCTGAGCCAGCCGCGTTTCCACGTCAGACATACTCGACTCTCCTATCCTGCGTTGTAAGTATCCAAGACCAAGCAAAGACCGGCGCAGAAGGAAAAAGTCAATGGATTGGAACGGTAAAGTCGCTTTCATCACGGGAGCCGGAACAGGCATCGGCTTCGGCGTTGCGCGCGCGTTCAGCAACGCCGGCATGCGGCTGGCCCTCTCCTATCGCAACGAGGAACAGCGGGTGCGCTGCACGCAATGGTTCGCAGACAATGGCCGTGACCAGCCGCTCTGGATCAAGCTGGACGTGACCGACCGCGAGGGCTTTGCCAAAGCGGCGGACGAGGTGATGAGCCATTTCGGCAAATGCCATGTGCTGGTGAACAATGCCGGCGTGAGCGTGTTCGGGCCGACCGACGAGGCGAGCTATGCCGATTATGACTGGATCATGGGTGTCAACTTTGGCGGCGTGGTGAACGGCGTCACCTCCTTCCTGCCCAAGATCAAGGAGACGGGCGAAGGCGGCCATGTCGTCAACGTCGCCTCGATGGCGGCCTATCTCTCCGGGCCGCAGGCGGGAATCTACACGGCGAGCAAATTCGCGGTGCGCGGATTGACCGAATGCTTGCGCTATAATTGCGTGCCCTATGGCATCGGCGTCTCGCTGGTCTGCCCGGCTTTGGTGGCGACCGATGCCTGGACGAGCGCGCTCAAGCGCCCGGCCGCTTTTGCCGAAAGCGGGTTCGCGCCGGTGGACGAGGCGGAGCTGGCGCAGTTCGGCAGCGCCTTCGCCAACGGCATGGACCCGCTGGAGGCGGGCGAGAAGATTTTCCGCGGCATGGATCGCAATGACGGGCTGATCTTCACCCACCCCGAGTTCGCCGAGGATTTCAAGGATATCTATGAAACCTCGCTCGCCGCCCTGCCGGACGAGGAAGCGCCTCCCGAGCGCCTGGAGGTCGAGCGCCTACGCCGGGCCGCAAACAAGGCCGCGCTGGCGGGCGCGAAGATCACGATCAACGATCTGACCTGAAGAGCGCGCCTTACCCAGCGACAGGCCCGGCGCTCCCCCTGCTGGCGGAGCGCCGGGGTGCAATGGTTCAATCGCCTTCGATATCGACGGCCACCGGCGTGTTCGGGCTGACCCAGCGATAGGCCATGCCGCCGAGCGCCCCACCGACCAGCGGCGCGAGCCAGAACAGCCAGAGCTGATGGATGGCCCATCCGCCGACGAACAGCGCCGGCCCGGTGCTACGCGCCGGGTTCACCGAGGTGTTGGTGACGGGAATGCTGATGAGGTGGATGAGCGTAAGGCACAGGCCAATGGCGAGCGGCGCCATGCCCCTGGGCGCCGAGCCGTGCGTCGCCCCCATGATGACGAACAGGAAGGCGAAGGTCATCACGATCTCACTCACCAGCGCGGCGGCCAGGCTGTAGCCGCCTGGCGAATGGGCGCCATATCCGTTGCTGGCGAAGCCGCCATCGAGGCTGAACCCGGCCGCGCCGCTGGCGATCAGATAGAGGATCGCAGCGCCGACGATGCCGCCGACGACCTGTGCGACGATATAGGCCGGCACGTCCTTGCCGGGAAACCGCCCGCCGGCCCACAGGCCGACCGTGACGGCCGGGTTGAGATGCCCGCCCGAAATATGCCCGACCGCATAGACCATCGTCACCACAGTCAGCCCGAACGCCAGCGCGACCCCGGCGAACCCGATGCCCAGCCCCGGAAAGGCCGCCGCGAGCACCGCCGCGCCGCAACCACCCAAGACAAGCCATGCTGTTCCGATGAATTCAGCCACACACTTCCGCACCATAACGCCTCTCCCCTTCGAGATGATGGTTGAACGAAGTTGTTGATTGGCTTCGTGTATCTTACTGGCGAAAAGCTGTCGAGCAGAAGCGCGAAGGATGATTTCAGGCAGTATAGGGGGCAAGTCACGCAGAACAGTCGGATCGGATGCGCGCAATCAGCGCAAGTCACCTTCCCGCGCTACCGTGCTTGTTCTCTTTCCATTCGTGTCGAGCAAATAGGCACAGCACTTGCATGCCCCAACGACGACACGAAGAAGAGCACATCCCCGAAGATTAAGCATCTTCGAGCCATTCGAGCCGCGCTGCGGCGTCCTGCTTCTGGGATTGGTGAATATTCGCAATGACGCGAAGAACCGCGCGGCTTTTCTGCCCTCGGAGCGCTCCGCCATCCAGAAACTCATCCGCAATGCGAAGGCCTCGCTCTTCCTGCGAAGCCAGAAGCATTGGGTCGCAACGGACCGCCAACACCCCGCGACCTTGCTTCGCCGAGCACAGCGTGGCGCAACCCGAACCGGACAAGCGCTAAATGCCGGACGTGCGAACTGCCGCCATCTGCGGCCCATCAGGTCGGACTGCCGCTTCACACTCGGTATCTACCGCGCAGAAGATAAGGGCCACCATCTCTCGACCCCGCACCTCAAACAAAGCGAAGGTCAAGACGACGGCCGCAAACTCCACGCAGTGGACCGTACGGCCCGCCGCGCTACCAACGGCGGCTTATGCGCCCGCCGCCTCGTAGACAGCCATGGGCACCCACCAGCCGTGAACTTGCGGGCGAATGCGGGTGGGCACCGGCACCTTGGCAACCGGACCGGCGGGGAGATCGCCCGCATTCCATATCCAGACTGCATGCTCGAAGCTGTCCGGCCCGGTCTGGTGATCGACAATGGCGACCAGCCAGCCCTCATGCCCAGCGGCGCTCGCCGGGACATGGACCGTCTCGCTCATGCCGTGCGCGGGCGGAAGGTTGTAACCGACGATTTCGCCTGTTTCGAAATCCTTGCGGAGCAGCGCGGAGAACATCGCGCCGACCACGCCGCCCATGACCGGAGGCCCCATGGGCTGCGGGTTCATGGAGCAATACCAGCCGCGCTTATAGGGCCGCCCCTGATCCGCATCGGCAATGCGCGGCATGTCGCCCGGAGGGCCGAGCGGGGTGATTTCGATGTCTTCGCCGGGCGCGTTCATGTCCATTGTCCAGCGCTGGAAGCCGCCGGTGAGGTTCTGCGCAGGCACGTTGATGCCGCTATCCGCCTGAATGAACGGGAAAGCGATGGTATCCGTGATGTGATGATCCATATGGACCTTGCCGTCGGGCGTCTCGAAGGCATTCATCATGTGGAAGCTGGACGCGCCCTTGGTGCCCTTGAACCAGCGCATCTCCGAAACGTCGCCGTAACGCGGCATGATGCCGACATGATATTCGAGGTCCTGATGATGGACCCAATGCGGCCCCTTGGCCTTGACGCGCTCCAGATCGGAGGTGGTCGGCTGGAGCGGGAAGATCGCGTAATGCTCCGTGATGACGAAATCATGCACGAGGCTGCAGAACGGCGCTTCGAACGATTGTTCGCGCACCAGCTTGCCGTCCTTGTCCGTCCACCAATAGGCCATGATGTTGGAGCAGAGGCCATCCGCCTCATAGCCGTAAACGAACATTTCCTTCGTTTCGGGGTCGATGCGGACATGCGCGGTCATGGTCTGCGACTTGAGCGCGCCACCGAAATCGTAGGAGCCGATCGTCTCCAGCGTATGCGGATCGACAAGCTGGCCCGGCCCATCCTCCTTGGTCATGATGAGCTTGCCGGCATGGAACACCGGCGTGGTGTTGGAGACGGTGCCGATCACGCCATCGGCCGCCGGATCGTTGGTGTAGGGGTTGCGATAGCGGCCGAACAGGCGGCGACCGGCGGCATGTTCCGCCTTCCAGCGCGGGGTCTGGACGAACTTGATGTCATAATCGACCGTGCCATCCTCATGGAACAGCAAGCGGCTTACCATGCCATCATCGGAGAGAGCGGTATCCGGCTGAAAAAACGGCGGAAACTGCGGATCTGGCACTGCCCGGAAAAATGCCCCGCGCACGTCCGCCGGGATCACGCCCTCCGACGCCTTCAGGCCCTTGATCGAAACTTCCTGGCCGACCGGCTTGTTGAGGCCGGTATAGTCCGGGGTCGCGGGAAATGACATTGATTCTCTCCAGATTATCGTCTGCCCTATCTGGGCAGTCCCGACCCCGTTGACTATGACTCAGATCAACATTCTTCTGACCAGTATAGACGCATCGGATTGGTCACGAGCAGCTTCTGTTGCAGTTCGGCGCCCGGCGCGATCCGGGGGATCATATCGACGATCAGGCCGTCATCGGGAATGGCGTCCTGCATATTGGGGTGCGGCCAGTCCGTGCCCCAGATGACTCTGTCTGCATAATCGGCGACCAGCGGGGCGACCGAGCGGGCGAAATCGTCCCACGGCGGGCCGGCAGGGTCGAGCCGGTCCGGGCAGGTCGCCTTGAACCAGATATCGTCCCGACTATCGAGCAGGTTGCGAAACGCCTTCATGTCCGCGCCATCCGGCCCCTGCGTCACATCCGGACGGCCCATATGGTCGATCACCAGCGGCACGGGAATCGCATCCATGAAGGGGCGCAACTCCTCAAGGATATCCGCCTCGAAATAGATGACGACATGCCAGCCGTCCGGCAGGCGCCGGGCCACCTCAAGGAACTTGTCCTTGGGCGCATCATCGACGAGGCGCTTGAGGAAGTTGAAGCGGATGCCGCGCATGCCACCTTCATGCAGCCTGTGCAACTCTGCCTCGCCAATCGCCGGATCGACCACCGCGACACCGCGCGCCTTTCCGTTGGAGGCCGCGATAGCGCTCAACGTCGCGGCATTGTCCGTGCCGTGGCAACTCGCCTGCACGATGACATTGCGCGAAAAACCCAGATGATCGCGCAGGGCGAACAGTTTTTCCGGCCCCGCATCGCGCGGCAGATATTTCGCCTTCGCGCTGAACGGGAACTGCGCCATCGGCCCGAAGACATGGCAATGTGCGTCCACAGCCCCGGCGGGCGGCGTGTAGCGCGGCTTGGAGGGCGCGCTATGCCAGGAGAGAATACGATCGGCGTCAGCGTTGCTCACAGGACGAATACCTCCCCATCCATCAATTTACGCGCAGTCCGCAGCATGGCGGCGGTGACGACAGCATCCTTTTCATCAGTTTCCAGGACGCAGGTCGTCTCACCGGTCGGATGCTCGACCGAAAGGGTCTTGCGGCGGCCCTCGGGGATCACGGCAACCTCGGCAGCGGGCGAACCGGGCACGAGGCACGCCGTCGCCACGCTCACCGCGCCGAGCACGCCGATGGAGGCATGGGCACGGTGCGGAATGAAGCTGCGCACGCAAACCGCCCCGCCATCTTTCGGCGGCGCGACCAGCATCATCTTGGGCACCGACTTTTCCTTGACGTCGCCCAGGTTCATGCGCTCGCCCACGGCAAGACGGATCGCCTCGATGCGGGCCTTCAGCTCGGTGTTGCCATCGAGGCTCTCACGGTCCTCATAGCCGGTGATGCCGACATCGGCCGCCTTCATGACGACGCAGGGCATGCCATTGTCGATCAACGTGACCTTGACGCCGTTCACCTCATCAACCGCATTGCCCGTGGGCAGCAGCGCGCCGCAGGACGAGCCGGCGGTATCGCGGAATTCCAGCGGCACCGGCGCATGGGTGCCCGGCACACCGTCGATCCTGGCGTCGCCCGCATAAGTGACCTCGCCGCCCGGCGTCTGCACGGTGGCGACGGCGATCTGGCCGGTATTCTCCATGAAGATGACCACGCGAGTCTCGCCATCCTGCGCGGCGACGAGACCGCGCTCGATGGCGAAAGGTCCGATGCCGGCGAGGATATTGCCGCAATTCTGCGCATCCGTGACGATCGCCTGATCGACGAACACTTGGAGGAACAGATAATCGACATCGCAGCCCTCATGCTGCGACTTCTTGACCACCGCGACCTTGCTGGTGAGCGGATCCGCCCCGCCCATGCCATCAATCTGTCGCGGATCGGGAGACCCCATCACGCCGAGCAGGAAGGCGTCGCGCGCGGCAGGATCGGCAGGCAGGTCTTCCGCAAGGAAATAACCGCCCTTGGACGTGCCGCCGCGCATCCACATGCAGCGCGCGGACTTAGACATATTTCAGCCCCTCCTTCTCCAGCCGCTCGCGCATCTTGTACATGTCGAGGCCGAGCACGCCGCTGGCCAGCTTCTCGCGCTTGTCGCCCTCGTTCGCCTCGCGGGCGCGGGCCTTCTCCAGCACCTCCGCCGCGCGGGCGCGGGGAACGACGCAGACGCCATCATCATCGGCCACGATCACGTCGCCCGGATTGACCGCCGCATTGGCGCAGACCACCGGCACATTGACGCTGCCGAGCGTGTTCTTGACCGTGCCCTGCGCGTAGATGGCCTTGGACCAGACGGGGAAGTTCATCTCCGTCAGGTCGCGCACGTCGCGCACGCCGGCGTCGATGATGAGGCCCCGGCAGCCGCGCGCCTGCGCGGAGGTGGCGAGCAGATCGCCGAAATAGCCATCCTCGCATGGGCTGGTCGGGGCGAGCAGGAGAATATCGCCGGCCTTGAGCTGCTCGATGGCGACATGAACCATCCAGTTGTCGCCGGGCGCCGAACTGATCGTCACCGCGCTGCCGGCGATGCGCGCACCACGGTAGATCGGCCGCATATAGGAGGCGAGCAGGCCGGTGCGGCCCTGCGCCTCATGCACGGTCGCCACGCCGCACGCAGCAAGGCCGTCGATCACCGCCGGATCGGCACGCTCGATATTCTGGACGACGACATTGGCCATTGCAGCTCTCCCTTGTTTCCACAGCGCGACAGGGGCTGCGACCGATGCGGCAGCCCCATTTACCACCATAATAGTGACTCGTCCGCGCTCATCCACCCCCGCTCGCGCGCGAGGCAAGCGCGATCTTTGCACCAACCATAAGCTGCTGCTAAGTCTGCTTGATGGACTCGCCCCGCCAATCGCCCTGGCCATTCAACCTGCGGCATCTTGCCGCCGTCGCCGCCGTGGTCAATCGCGGCAGCGTCTCGGCGGCGGCGGGCACCATCCACCTCACCCAGCCGGCGGTCACGCAGGCGATCGCGCGGGTCGAGGCCTTGCTGGAGGTCCAATTGTTCGAGCGGCGGACGGATGGGATGACGCCGCTGCCGCCGGCACGGGCGCTCGCCGCGCGGATCGAACTGGCATTGGGGCTGATCGGCTCGCGCCGCGTCACCACCGCGCAGATGCGCGCCTTTTTGGCGGTGGCGGACAGCGGCGGCTACGCGGCGGCGGCGGCGCGCACCGGCCTCTCGCAGCCGACTCTGCATCGCGCTCTGGGCGATCTGGCGCTGATCCTGCGGCGCACGCTGGTCGAGCGGCGCGGACGCGGCATCGCACTGACCGAGCCGGGCAAGCGCACCGCCCGCGCCTTCCGCCTCGCCCGCGCAGAACTGGAAGCGGGGCTGACCGAGGCGCTGGGCGGGGAAGATCGCGGCCCGGCGCGCATCACCATCGGCGCCATGCCGCTGTCCCGCGCGCGGGTGCTGCCCATGGCACTGGCCCGGTTCAACGCCGCGCATCCCGAGGTGGAGATCATCATCGCCGAGGGAAGCTATGGCGAACTGGCCGAGCCGCTGCGCGACGGCAGCATCGACTTCATGATCGGCGCCCTGCGCGAGCCGACACCGGCCCCGGACCTGGAGCAACGCGCCCTGTTCAGCGACCAGGCCATCGCCCTCGCCCGCGCCGGCCACCCACTCGCCGCCAGACTGTCACATGACCCCGTGCCGGCCCTGCCGCCACTGGCCGATCTTGCCCGCTATCCGTGGATCGTGCCGTCCTCCGGAGCACCCCTGCGGGCCGGGTTCGAAGCGATGTTCAAATCCGCCGGGCTGACGCCGCCGATCGTGCCGGTGGAATGCGGATCGGTGATGATCATCCGCGAAATCCTGATGCAGACCGATTTCCTCACCCTGCTCTCCCCCGATCAGGTGGCGGTGGAGCGCGAGGCCGGCTGGCTCGTCTCGCTCGGCCGGCCGCCGGGGCAGCTTGCGCGCACCATCGGCATCACCACCCGCGCGCAATGGCGGCCCGGCCCAGCACAGGCCGCGTTCATCGCCGAGCTGGACAGGGCGGCGGCCGAACCATTCGCCTCACCTTATAGCATGGCGCGCGATCAAATTTGCGGTCCGCGCACAGGAGAGGCAAAGGCTCGGGCATGAATAAGACGATTGCCCTGATCGGCTTTGGAGAGGCTGGCCGCACATTCGCCCATGGCGGCAACTGGCGCGAAGCAGCGCATGTTTTCGATATCAAGACGCAGGATGCGGCGAGCGCCCCCGCCATGCGCGCGGCTTATGCCGAGCATGGCGTCATCGGTTGCGACACGCTGGCGCAGGCCTTGGCGGACGCGACCGCCGTGCTGAGCCTCGTCACGGCCGATCAGACTCCGGCCGCGGCGCTGGCGGCGGCAGGCGGCTTTCCGGCTGGCGCCCTGTTCTTTGACATGAACTCGGTCTCGCCCGGCGCCAAGCAGCGCAATGCGGCTGCAATCGAGGCGGCGGGCGGGCGCTATGTCGACGTCGCGGTGATGGCGCCGGTGCAACCAGCCGCGCTCACCGTGCCGCTGCTGGCGAGCGGGCCGCATGCCGAGGCGGGCGCGGAGGCCCTGCGCGCCATCGGCTTCACCAAGGTGACGATCTGCGGCGACCGGGTAGGCGCGGCCAGCGCTACCAAGATGGTCCGCTCCGTGATGATCAAGGGCATCGAGGCGTTGACCGCCGAGATGCTGCTCGCCGCGCAGACGGCCGGCGTGACCGATGCGGTGCTCGGCTCGCTGGGGGGCGACTGGCGCCAGCGCGCGGACTATAATCTCGACCGCATGCTGGCCCACGGCCGGCGCCGCGCGGCCGAGATGGAGGAAGTGGTCGCCACGCTGGAAGAACTGGGCATCGAGCCGCTGCTGACGCGCGGCACGGTCGTGCGTCAGCGCGCGATGGGCGAGTTGCTGGCCGGCGATCCGGTGCCGGAGGATTTTGCGGCCAAGCTGGCCATCCTGCGCGAGCGCCACCCGGAACTGAGCAAGGCAGCGGCAGCCGGCACGGCCGCCTGAGACTTTTGATGAACGATGCCGGCACGAACCCGGCGCGATGAGAGGTGATTGCATGACCCTGATTATCGACTGTCACGGCCATTATACGACGGCGCCCGAGCCGCATAACGAATGGCGCGAGGCCCAGAAGGCCGCATTCAAGAATGGCGAAAAGGCACCCGCCTATCCCGCCATTTCGGACGACATGATCCGCGAGACGATCGAGAAGAACCAGCTCCGCCTCATCAAGGAGCGCGGCGCGGACATGACCATCTTCTCGCCGCGCGCCTCCGCCATGGCGCCCCATGTCGGCGACCAGTCGGTCACGGTGCCGTGGGCGCGCGCGTGCAATGACCTGATCGCCCGCGTCGTCGGCCTGTTCCCGGAAACCTTCGTCGGCGTCTGCATGCTGCCGCAGTCGCAGGAAGCGGACATGGCCAGCTCGATCGCCGAACTGGAGCGCTGCGTCAACGAACTGGGTTTCATCGGCTGCAACCTCAACCCGGACGCGAGCGGCGGCTACTTCAAGCAGCCCCCGCTGACCGATCGCTACTGGTATCCCTTCTACGAGAAGATGGTGGAGCTGGACGTGCCGGCGATGATCCACGTCTCGGGCAGCTGCAACCCTTCGCAGCACGCGACGGGCGCTTACTATCTCGCGGCCGACACCATCGCCTTCATGCAGTTGCTCCAGGGCAATCTGTTCAAGGATTTCCCGACACTGCGCTTCATCATCCCGCACGGCGGCGGCGCGGTGCCTTATCATTGGGGTCGCTACCGGGGCCTGGCCGACATGCTCAAGCAGCCCAGCCTCGATGAGTTGTTGATGAATAACGTCTATTTCGACACCTGCGTCTATCACCAGCCGGGTATCAACCTGCTGACCGACGTGATCGAGACCAAGAACATCCTGTTCGGCAGCGAGATGGTGGGCGCGGTGCGCGGGATCGACCCGACCACCGGCTTCTATTTCGATGACACCAAGCGTTACGTGGACGCCCTCGACATCACCGATGAGGCGCGCACCGCGATTTTTGAGGGCAATGCGCGTCGTGTCTTCCCGAGGCTCGACGCCAAACTGAAGGAGAGAGGGCTATGAGCGGCCCGAAGGACATCCACGAATATCTCGCCGAGTTTGAAGACATTCCCGGCACGCGCGTGTTCACCGCCAAGCGCGCACGCAAGGGCTATTGGCTGAACCAGTTCGCGATGAGCCTGATGAAGGCGGAAAATCGCGAGCGCTTCAAGGCTGACGAGCGCGCTTATCTCGACGAGTGGGCGATGAGTGAAGCAGCCAAGAAGGCCGTGCTGGCACGCGACTATAATGCGATGATTGACGAGGGCGGCAACGTCTATTTCCTCTCCAAGCTGTTCTCCACCGACGGCAAGAGCTTCCAGTTTGCAGCTGGCTCGATGACCGGCATGACGCAGGAAGAATATGCCGAAATGATGCTGAAGGGCGGCCGTTCGCCCGAAGGCGTGCGCTCCATCAAGGGAGGCTACTGACATGGCTCGCATTACCGCTGGCATCACGACCAGCCACATTCCCGCGCTTGGCGCCGCGATGCAGACCGGCAAGACCGGTGATGATTATTGGGGCCCGGTCTTCCGCGGCTATCAATGGGCAAGAGACTGGATTGCCAAGCCCGAGAATACGCCCGACGTCGTCATCCTGGTCTATAACGATCACGCCTCGGCATTTGATATGAACATCATCCCCACTTTCGCCCTCGGCTGCGCCGAGCGCTTCAAGCCGGCCGATGAAGGCTGGGGGCCACGCCCGGTGCCGGACGTGATCGGCGACCCGGATCTGGCCTGGCACATCGCCCAGAGCCTGATCCTTGACGAGTTCGACATGACCATCATGAACCAGATGGATGTCGACCACGGCTGCACCGTGCCGCTCTCCATGCTGTTCGGCGAGCCGGAAGCATGGCCCTGCAAGGTCATTCCGCTGCCGGTCAACGTCGTCACCTATCCACCGCCATCGGGCAATCGCTGCTGGATGCTGGGCGAGGCGATCAAGCGCGCCGTGGAGAGCTATGAGGAAGACCTCAACGTGCAGATCTGGGGAACCGGCGGCATGAGCCACCAGCTTCAGGGTCCGCGTGCAGGCCTCATCAACGAAGCCTTCGACACCGCCTTCATCAACGACATCACCGCCAACCCCGAGCGCCTGCGCAAGATGCCGCATATCGAGTATCTGCGCGAAGCCGGCTCGGAAGGCATCGAACTGGTGATGTGGCTCATCATGCGTGGCGCACTGGGCGAGAAGGCGAAGGAGCTGCATCGCTTCTACCACATTCCCGCCTCCAACACCGCGCTCGGCCAGCTGGTGCTCGAACCGGCGTGATCGCGGGATAGCTCCTCCCGTGAAAGGGAGGAGATAGGGGGCGTCGTCCACGCCGCCCCGGAGACACGTTGCGCGGGGCATCCAGTCCCCGCGCTCCTCAACCACCTGCCCCTCCTGTCATGGGAGGGGCACGGCTTTGGAAAGGACCAGATATGAGAATTGCCCTCGCAGGCGCCGGCGCGTTCGGCGAAAAGCATCTCGACGGCCTCAAGAATATCGACGGCGTCGAGATCGTCTCCATCATCAGCCGCAAGGCCGAGCAGGCCGCGCAGGTCGCCGAGAAATATGGCGCGAAGCATAGCGGGACCGACCTCAACGAAGCGCTGGCGCGCGACGATGTCGATGCCGTGATCCTCTGCACGCCCACGCAGATGCACGCCGAGCAGGCCATCGCCTGCATGGACGCCGGCAAGCATGTGGAGGTGGAAATTCCGCTGGCGGACAGCTGGGCGGAGTCCGAGGCCGTGGCGAAGAAGCAGCAGGAGACGGGTCTGGTCTGCATGGTCGGCCACACACGCCGCTTCAACCCGAGCCACCAATATATCCACAACAAGATCACTGCTGGCGAACTGGCCATCCAGCAGATGGATGTGCAGACCTATTTCTTCCGCCGCAAGAACATGAACGCCAAGGGCGAGCCGCGCTCGTGGACGGACCATCTGCTCTGGCACCACGCCGCGCACACGGTGGACCTGTTTGCCTATCAGGCCGGCAAGATCGTGCAGGCCAATGCGGTGGAAGGCCCGATCCACCCCGAGCTGGGCATCGCGATGGACATGTCCATCCAGCTCAAGAGCGAGAGCGGCGCGATCTGCACCCTCTCCCTCTCGTTCAACAATGACGGGCCACTCGGCACCTTCTTCCGCTATATCTGCGACAATGGCACATGGATCGCCCGCTATGACGATCTGTTGACCGGCAAGGAAGAGCCGGTGGATCTGACCGGCGTGACCGTCTCCAATAACGGCATCGAGTTGCAGGACCGCGAGTTCATCGCCGCGATCCGCGAAGGCCGCGAGCCGAACAGCTCGGTCCATCAGGTGCTCGATTGCTACCGCGTGCTCGGCGATCTGGAGAAGCAGCTCAAGGGCTGATCTTCACCGAAGCAGACGGTTAACAAGAAAAAAGCCTTGTCGAAGAAATTCGGCAAGGCTTTTTTGCCATGAGCGTTTCGTCACCGGCTCCGGGCGCCAACGCCCGCGCCAAGGAGAGGAAATGCCATGATCTTGTCTGAGCAGTTGCGCCGCGCGCTGCTGGATTATGCCGCGGCCGAGCGGCCAGTTTCGTCCGCCAGCCCGGATCGGGGCGACGAGGCCAAGCGTGCGCTGGTGCGCGACCGGCGACTGCTCGCCGAACATCTCGGCCTGCTCGGCCCACTGATCGAACAGGATGAAGCGCTAGCCACCGATGCCGAAACGCAGCGTGAGATGAGCCGGACCTTTGCCGCGATGCGCTACGCCCTGGCGCTGCACCAGGCCGATTGGCCCGTCGTCCGCATCGACGATGACCCGGCCGCCTATCATGTCTCCGCCCAGCGAGTGCGGATCAAATCGGCCGTGTTCTGGCGCTGGTGCCACGACCGGCTCGGCCTGGACGACCTTTCAACCGCGACGGAGCAGCACCCCGGTTGACGGACCGGTGCCGGCCGGTGCAACTATCGATAGAATCAAGACAAATCGCCAGCACTGCCTCTCTCCCATGGACACGGGCATCACCGGCACCTGGGGGACAGACGACATGCCGATCGGCGCCGACCTGACGAGCGCGCTACGCAGCTTCGCCGCGATCGAAGACGATATCATCACCTTCGGCCAGACGATTGACGCCAGCAAGGCGGCCGCTTTCGTCCAGCGCCGCCGGGAGATGGCCCACGCCTTCGCCATGCTGCGCAACGCGCTCGAGCAGGAACCGTGGCTGATCGACCGGCCGGACCTGATGACCGAAGCCCTGCGGCGGCTATCCGCCTTCCGGGCGGCCAACTCGATCAATCAGGCCGAGTGGCCCGCCATCCGCGTGCGCGACGACCCGGCAGCCTTCCGCGTCGCGGCCCAGAGCGTCGTGGTGCCATCGCGCGCCTTCTGGCGCTGGACCGAGGAGGCGTTGGGACACATGCGCTGAGCCATCGCGACGGGAGGCATGCCTCTCCCGCCTGCTCCCTGTCTGGAGAATGGGCAAAGTTGCCCTTTCCTGTGCCATCTGGGGGTTGATTTTTGGGGAGCGCAACGGGAGAAGCCCGACATGACTGATCGCAACACGCCCCTCCCCACACGCCCCATCGCCTCCACACCCGTTTCGGCCGTCAGCCTGGGTTGCATGAACCTGAGCCATGCCTATGATGTCGCGCCGCCGGAGGAAGACGGTATCCGGCTGCTCAACCGGGCGCTCGACCTCGGAGTGACCCATCTCGACAGCGCCGCGCTCTACGGCAGCGGATCGAACGAGCGTCTGCTTGCCAAGGCGGTGGGGCATCGCCGCAAGGATTTCCATCTCGCGAGCAAATGCGTGCTAGACCTGATCGACGGGCAGCGCGTGCTCGACGCGCGGCCGGAGACAATCGCCGGATCGCTGGAGCGCTCGCTGCAACGGCTCGGCACCGATCATATCGACCTCTATTACATGCACCGCCTGGACCGAAACGTTCCTATCGAGGAGTCGATGGGCGCGCTGGTGCGGGCCAAGGAGGCCGGCAAGATCGGTGCCATCGGCCTCTCGGAAATGTCCGCGGCCAACATCCGCCGCGCCCATGCCGTGCACCCCATCGCGGCTGTGCAGTCCGAATATTCGCCCTGGGTGCGCAACCCGGAGGTGGCCGTGCTCGATACCTGCCGGGAGTTGGGCATCGCCTTCGTCGCCTTCTCACCGTTGGCACGCGGCCTGCTGGCCGGCTCTGTCACCAAGGCCGAGTTCGTGACGGGCGATATCCGCGCCAATATGCCGCGCTTCAAGGAACCGAATTTCAGCGCCAACCTCAAGCTGGCCGAGCGGTTCGAGGAGCTTGCGGCGGAACTGGGCATCAGTCCGGCGCAGTTGAGCCTGGCCTGGGTGCTGGCGCGCGCGCCGAATATCATCGTCATCCCCGGCACGCGCAGTATCGCGCATCTGGAGGATAATCTGGGCGCGGGCGCCGTCACCCTCTCTCCCGAGACGATCGCCGCTGTGGACGCCATCTTCACGCCCGGCGCCGTGCACGGCCCGCGCTACCCGGCGGCCGCACAGGCGCAGATCGACACCGAGCTTCTGCCCGAGGAAAGCGAACCTGCATGAGCACAGCCGAAACCGCGACGATGGACGAGGCAACGCGCCGCGCCATCGAAGCAGACTGCACCCGCCTCATCAATCTCTATGCGCTGCGCAACGATGCGGGCGATTGGGACGCCGTGGCCGCGCTCTACGCGGACGATGGGTTGATGACCCGGCCAAGCGCCCCGGACAAGCCGATCGTCGGGCGCGAGGCCATCCTCGCGGCGTTCAAGAGTCGCCCGGCGCGCGCCAGCCGCCATGCCTGCTCGAACATTGTCGTCGAGGTGGAAAGCGAAACCCAGGCAAGCGCCTTCTCCGTGATCCTGCTGTTCCAGGGCGAGGCGAGCGCGGATGGCGGCCTGCCGGTGCGCGACCCCAAGGGGCCGCTGGTCGGCTGGTTCAAGGATCGCTTCGTCAAGACGGCGGATGGCTGGCGTTTTGCCGAGCGGCGCGGTGGGCTGGATTTCCGGCCATGAGCGGCGAGCAGAACCCGGCGTTCACCGCCTTCCTCTCGCGGCCTATCGCATCGAATGGGGCCATTGCGACCCGGCCGGCATCGTCTATGCACCGCGCTTCCTCGAAATGTTCGGCGAGAGCACGATCATGCTGTTCGAGCAGGCGCTGGGCGTGCGCAAGCGCGATATGCTCAAGGCGCAGGGCGTTGTCGGCTTTCCCATGGTGGACGTCTCCGCCAGGTTCATGCGCCCCGCCGCTTATGGCGATGCCGTGACGCTGGAGGCCGCCGCGCCGGATTTCGGGAACAGCAGCTTCACCATCGTGCACCGGCTGCTCAAGGCTGGCCACGTCTGCGTGGAAGGTGTGGAGAAGCGGGTGTGGACCGTGGCCGATGCGAGCCGCCCCGGCGGCCTGCGCGCCGAGCGTGTGCCGGACGAAATACGAGCGATGTTCGCGAGCCGGGCCTGACGGGATGACGGCGCGCGCGACAGCCGGAGACAGCATCGAGGCCGCCATCGGCTATCTGTCCCCGCAGTCCCGCGTGAACCGCTTCTTCTGGGCGCCGGAGGGCCGGATCAGCACCAGCCTCACCGTCACCGAGCGTGTCACGATCCGCAACGCCCGCACGGCGGGGCATCCTTTCACGCTTGACCGGCACGGCTTCACCCTCGCTCGTTCCGCGACCGCGCTGACCGACATTCGCGATCAGGCCGGCATCAGGGGCCACTATGCCCGCGAGGTGGAAGCGATCGCCAAGGATCTGACCTGTGCTGATCTGGTGATTCCGATGGGCGCGGAAATCCGTTCAAGCCAGGCGACCGGCACCGCCATCCATCCGCCGGCGGCACGGGCGCATGTCGACTATGACGAAGCGACTGCCCATCGCATCGCCGAACGCCGCTATCGCCGTGCCGTGCCGGATGGGTCGATGCCCGCGCGCTTCCTCCTCCTCAGCATCTGGCGCTGCTTTTCACCACCGCCGCAGGACTGGCCGCTGGCCTTGTGCGATTATGAAAGCTGCAAGGACGATCCGGCGGAGCGGATCGTCAAGGTCGAGGTTGCCAAACTGCCTGAGGGTGACGCCCGCTTCGCCCCCATCGAAGGCGAGGAAGCGATGGGAGCCAGCGGCCTTTTCCGCTTCAACCCGGCGCATCGCTGGTATTATTTTCCCGACATGACGCGCGACGAGATCATCGCCATAAAATTTCATGACAGCGACCATGGCCGGGCGTGGCGCGCGCCGCACTGCGCCTTTCACGACGAAAACCGGGCCGGCACTAATCCGCGTGAAAGCATCGAGTTTCGCGTCGCCGCCTACTTCATGGAAAAATAGGGCTGTCAAAGCCGCGAAACCGATTTAACGAAAGAAGCTCGATAACGAAGCCCGTCTGGAGGGGACTGCATGGAAATGGTTGGAGAGGGTGCGCCCGCGGGCCGCAAGCCGCGCAGCGCGGGCTATCAGATGTGGCTCGTCGGGCTGCTGAGCCTCAATTTCGGCATCGTGTTCTTCGACCGGCAGGCGATCAACGTGCTGATGCCCTCGGTCCAGCAGGACCTCTCGCTCACCAATACCCAGATCGGCCTGCTCGCCAGCGCCCTCTCCTTCACCTGGGCCTTGGCCGCCTTCGGCATCGGCAAGCTCTCCGACACCATCGGCAACCGCAAGCGGCTGCTGATCCTCTCGACCATCGGCTTTTCGCTCTGCTCCTTCCTGAGCGGCATCGCGACCAGCTTCGTGTTCATGCTCGCCGCGCGGCTGCTGATGGGCGCGATGGAAGGCGGCATCATGCCGATCAGTCACGCCATGGTGGCGACGGAAGTCGACCCCAAGCGCCGCGGGCTGGCACAGGGCATCGCCCAGAATTTCGGCTCCAACCTGCTCGGCTCGTTCCTCGCGCCGGTGCTGCTGGTCTGGTTCGCGCAGATTTTCGGCTGGCGCGAAGCCTTCTTCCTTGCCGGCGTGCCGGGCATCATCAGCGCGGTCATCATCTGGTTCACGCTCAAGGAGCCGCCCGCGCCGCCCAAGCCCAGCGCCGAGCATGCCGGCGAGAAATATGGCATCATCGACGCGCTCAAGAACCGCAACGTGCTGATCTGCGTGATCCTGGGCGTGCTGATGGTGAGCTATTTCGTCACCTGCCTCACCTTCATGCCGATCTATCTCACCAACGTGCGGGGCTATTCCGCCACGGAGATGAGCTGGCTGATCGGCACGCTCGGCATCTCCGCCACCATCGGCAGCTTCGCCACTTCCGGCCTCTCGGACCTGATCGGGCGGCGGCCGGTGATGATCGCCATGCCGCTGATCGGCGTGATCCTGCCGCTGGGCGCGATGTATTGGCAAGGCTCGGCCTGGGGCCTGGCGCCGATCTTCTTCTTCGGCTGGGGCCTCAACGGCATCTTCCCGCTGTTCATGGCCACCGTGCCCTCCGAGAGCGTCGACCCGCGCCACGCGGCAACCGCGCTGGGGCTGACCATGGGGTCGGCGGAGATATTGGGCGGCGTGTTCGCGCCCTCCATCGCCGGTGCCGCTGCTGACGCGACCACGCTGGCCGCCCCGCTGTGGATCATGCTCGGCCTCACCATCATCTCGGGCATCGTTGCGATGTTCCTGACGGAGACGGCGCCCTCGCAGTTGCGCAAGCGACAGCAAGGCGCTCTGGCGGCGCAGGGGCAATAGGCGATGACGGGGCAGCGCCGCACCGGCCGTTATCAGGCGCTGCTGGTCGGCCTGCTCAGCCTCAACTTCGGCATCGTCTTCTTCGACCGGAACGCGCTCAACTTCCTGATGCCGTTCGTCCAGCCGGAACTGCAACTCAACAATACGCAGATCGGCATGCTGGCGAGCGCCCTGTCGCTAACCTGGGCGCTTGCGGCATTCGGCATCGGCAAGCTCTCGGACACGCTCGGCAACCGCAAGCGGCTGCTGATCCTCGCCACGCTGGCCTTCTCGCTCTGCTCGGTGCTGAGCGGCATTGCCTCCTCCTTCGCCTTCCTGCTCGGCGCGCGACTGCTGATGGGCGTCGCGGAGGGCGGCATCATGCCGATCAGTCACGCGATGATCGCCAGCGAGGTCACGCCCGAGCGGCGCGGGCTTGCGCAGGGCATCGCGCAGAATCTCGGCTCCAGCTTGCTCGGCTCGTTCGTCGCGCCGGTGCTGCTGGTCGCCTTCGCCGCCGCGTTCGGCTGGCGATCGGCCTTTTACCTTGCCGCCATTCCCGGCCTCGTCAGCGCGCTGCTCATCTGGTGGCTGATCGACGAGCCGGCCCCGCCGCCCCGGCCCGGCCTCGCCCATGAGGGCGGCAACTATGGCGCGCTACAGGCGCTCAAGAACCGCAACATCCTGATCTGCGTGATCCTGGGTGTGCTGCTCATCTCCTATCTGGTGATCTGCTGGGCGTTCATGCCGATCTACCTGACCCAAGTGCGCGGCTATGCGCCGGACACGATGGGCTGGCTGATGGGCACGCTGGGCGTCTCCGCCGCCGTCGCCAGCTTCGTGATCGCGGGCCTCTCGGACCGGATCGGGCGGCGGCCGGTAATGATCGTCATGCCGTTCGTCGCCGTCATCCTGCCGCTGGCCGCCATCTATTATTCAGGGCCGACATGGATGATGGCCGTGCTGTTCTTCATCGGCTGGTCGATGAACGGCATCTTCCCCATGTTCATGGCGACGGTGCCTACCGAGAGCGTCGACCCGCACCACGCCGCGACCGCGCTCGGCCTGACCATGGGCGTGGCGGAGGTCCTGGGCGGTGTGTTCTCGCCCTTCCTCGCCGGCATGGCGGCGGATGCGACCGATCTCTCCGCACCCTTGTGGATCATGCTGGGCCTGACCGTGCTCTCCGGCCTCGTCGCGATGGGGCTGAAGGAGACGGCGCCATCGCAGGTGAGCAAGAAAGCCTCAATCGCTGCGGAATAAGGCTGCGGGCGAAGAGGCTTAGTCCCTATCGGGGCGCACTTTCGCGAGGCCATCCCGGCTATCCATTCCGCGACGAGCGGCCGCGCGCTCCCGCAACGGGACGCCCCTTACCACCTTTGGACGGACCCATCACGAAGGGCGGTTGATCGAAACAGTCGATCGAAACCGCGTAATATTCTTTCAAAGGTTCTGAAGGTTACACCCCTGGGCGAGAAAAATTCGCGTCCAGTGAGTGAAGAAAGCGATCAGCCTGTTGTTTTGAGAAAGAGCCGCAGTGTCGGTGACAATGGCACGGAGCCGCGTTGTAGGACAGGGACAGAGACCCGCTGGAGGGCGCGGAAGAAGAGGCTCATCCTCGATGCGGAGCTAGGTCATCATCCGGGCGAGCCGGCGCATCGGTTGATCTGCTGATCGGCGGTGTCTCGCCTGTCTGACAGGGGATGAGCGCTCCTGCGCCCTGGACTCCTGACTCCGCAGGAGCGCGGCAAAGGATGGTCGATCGAGGGCCTCGGTCCCTGCTCGCCTTTCTCCGTGCCGATCCGGCCAGCGCCACGAGGGGCGCCGGCCGTTCGTCACTTTCAGATCCGCGCTGCCGCGATGTCCGCGCCCTCGCGGAGCACGGCGAGCTTCTTCCACGCCACCGCCGGGTCAATCTTGCCATAGCCGGCGAAGGTGCCGAAGCCGCAATCGGTGCTGGCGATCACCCGATCCGCGCCGACGAAGGAGGCGAAGCGTTCGACACGCTGGGCGATCAACTCGGGATGCTCGACATAGTTGGAGCAACTGTCGATCAGGCCGGGGGCGAGGATGAGATCATCCGGCAGCTTCGCGTCGCGCCATACCGCCCATTCATGCTCGTGACGCGGGTTGGCGCTCTCGAACAGCACGGTGCCGGGCCGCGCCTTGAGGATGGCGGGCAGCACCTTGGCGAGATCGATATCGCAATCGTGCGGGCCTTCATAATTGCCCCAACAGACGTGCATGCGCAGCCGGTCGCGTGGCAGCCCCTCGGTCGCGGCATTGAGCGCCTCGACATTCGCTTCGGCCACCTTGACGAAGTCCTCGTCGCTCAGGTCCTGATAGCCGGTGTGGCGGGACATGGCGAGATCCGGGCAATCGAGCTGGAGATCGAAGCCGGCGGCGATGATCGCCTCATATTCCGGGCGCATCGCGGTGACGAGATCGGCCAGATAGGCCTCGTGGCTCGGATAATAAGCGTTGGGCTGGAAGGCGGTGATGAGACCCGGCGAAGCGGCGTTCATGAAGCCGCGCACGCCCTGCCCCTTGCGCTCCAGCGCGGTTTTGAAACGGCGGATATCCTCGTGGGCCGGCTCCAGATTCTTGAGCTTGACCGGCGCGATGCAGGAAGCGCGGGTGAATTCCTGATCGCCCATGATCGCGGCGAGCTTCTTGCGCAGCTCCGGCAGCGGCGCGAGATCGCGCGCGGGCTTGCGCTCGGTGTGGCCGCCAAAGCCCTCCAGCCGCTCGATGATGTAGGTCGAGTAGCCGACCTTGCCCAGTTCGCCGTCCGATACGATGGAGACGCCGGCGGCGACCTGCCGCTCGACCGCCTCGTCCACCGCCGCCTGCACGACCCGATCGAACTCGGCCACGTCATAAGCCTCGCCATGGTCGCGCGCGATGAGCAGCGGAGTCAGCTCCAGTCCGCGCGGCAGGCTCCCGACATGGGTGGTGGCGATAGTCGGCATGAAAGAGATCTCCTCAGGTGATGATGGCGATTACGACTCGCATAATGAGCGCGCTCAACGATGCGGGTCAGTGACAAAAGGTTTATCCCGGCCAAATTTTTCACAATGTGAAACATCAAAAACAGAAAATCGTGTGTTACTTACTAGACACAGTCGCTCATGCTAAAAGCAACAACAGTCGGCGCGTGCCATGAGCAAGATACAAAAATTGCGTCGACATTTGGAGGGAGAGAGACATGCGCGTGAATCACGCCCTATCGACGTGCGTATTTTCGTTGGCCGCAGCCCTGGCCGCACCGGCCCTGGCCCAGGACGCCCCGGCCCCGCAAGACGACACCACAGCCCAGACACCGCAGACGAACCCCGGCGACATCATCGTGACCGCCCAGTTCCGCGAAACCAGACTGCAGGATACGCCGATCGCCATCACCGCGGTCAACGCGGCACTGCTCGAACAGCGTGGGCAGACGGACATCGCCCAGGTAGCGGCGCAGGCGCCGAACGTAACGCTCAAGCCACAGCCGCAAAATGGCGGCGCCGGCCTCATCGCCTTCATCCGCGGCGTCGGCCAGGTCGACTTCAACTATGCGCTCGACCCCGGCGTGGGCGTCTATATCGATGACGTCTATATCCCGACGCTTTCCAGCTCGATGCTCGACCTGATGGACCTGGAGCGCATCGAGATATTGCGCGGCCCACAGGGCACGCTGGCGGGCAAGAACTCGATCGGCGGCGCCATCAAGCTGTTCTCGGTGAAGCCGGACGGATCGGGCCGCGGCTCGCTGTCGATCGGCTATGGCGCATATAACAAGCTGGATATTCGCGGCATGGCCGATTTCGCCATGACCGATAATCTGTTCGTCCGCGTCTCCGGCGTGGCCAAGAGCAGCGACGGCTATGTCGATGTGCTCGATTACGGCCTCAGCCACCCTGATTCAAACGTGCTGCCGACCAATACACGCGGCGCCAACGCCAAGGTGGGCACGCAGGGCGGCCAATCCTATGTCGCCGGCCGGATCGCGCTGCGCTGGCAGCCGAGCGACAGGCTGGAGATCAACCTCTCCGGCGATTACACCTCCGACCATTCCGAGCCGGCGCCGACGGTGGTGCTGGCAGCGGGCATGGCGGGGCCGACGTCGACCAACCCCAATGAATTCGACCCGACGATCCCCTGGGCCGCGACCAATGCGAATGGCGGCGCATGGCTGAAGGGCAAGGACGGCAACGCGGTTCCGCTCGACTGCCATTTCGTGCCCTATGGCCAGCATAGCTGCGACACGCTCGATGCCGGCCAGTTCGGCGTCGATCCGCGCTATGTGAGCTATGCCAGCTTCCAGGACGGGATGGACCGGACCTCGCAGGCCCCCTTCAAGCCCTATACCGCGCTGCAAAATCAGGACTTCATCGGCTGGGGCCTGCACGGCAACGTCGCGCTCGACCTGAACGACACGCTGCAACTGGTCTGGATCAGCTCCTACCGCAAATATGAATCGCGCTGGGGACAGGATCAGGATGCGACACCCATTCCGATCGCGCAGCTCGACAACAAGATGAACCACCGGGCCTGGAGCCAGGAAATCCGCCTGAATGGCAGCCTGTTCGACAAGATGCTCGAATATACGCTGGGCGGGTTCTACTTCGACCAGAACGGCCGCTACACCGCGCGGGTCGACCTGAATTACGCCGGTATCGACTTCGTCCACGGCCCGGACACGACGCCCTCGACCTCCAAGGCGCTGTTCGCCAACGGCACCCTGCATGTCACGCCGGCATGGACCGTCTCCGGCGGCGTGCGTTATTCACGCGACGAGAAGACCTACACCTATTTCCGGCGCAACCCGGACCTGTCGATCCCGTTCGTCACCGTGCCGCCGTCGGCCGATTATCCGATCCCCATCTGCGAATTCTTCCAGGGCGCGCCAACGGCCGGGCCGACGGGGATCGGCAACTCGCCCAACTGCCTGCTCGCCGGCCTCTACAATCTCTCGGACACCTTCAAGGGCAGCCGCTGGGATTGGCGCATCTCGACCGATTATCGCATCTCGGACTCGCTGATGATGTATGGCTCGATCTCGACCGGCTACAAGGGCGGCGGCGTCAACCCGCGCCCCTTCTACGGCCCCTCGGCCGGCGACTGCAACGCTCCGGGCTATGTCGCGCCCAACCCGTGCAACCAGCTGGGCAGCTTCGACCCCGAGACGCTCACCACCTATGAATTCGGCTTCAAATCCGACTTCCTCGACCGCAGACTGCGCCTGAACGGCGCATTCTTCTTCAACAAATACAACAACATCATCCTGCAATTGACGGCCTGCCCCTCAACCCCCTGCCTCAAGCCGCAAAATGTCGGCAAGGCGGACGTGAAGGGCTTCGAGTTTGAAACCACGATCCGCCCGGTCGACGGCTTCACGCTCGATGGCTCGGTGAGCTACATCGACTTCGAATATAAGACGACCGGCACCTCGGGCATCCCGCTCTCGGCGATCACCCCCTACACGCCGCAGTGGACGTGGAGCGTCGGCGCGCAATATGATTATGAGTTCGATCCGGGCACCATCTCACTGCGGTTCGACGGCTCCTACCAGTCCAAGATCTACAGCGAGACCTCCAACTCCGAGTGGAGTCGCATCGACTCCTACTTCCTGGGCAATGCCCGCTTGAGCTTCACCACGGCGGACAAGGACTGGCGCGTCGCGCTGGAGGTCCAGAACCTGTTCGACAAATATTATTATCTCTCCAAGAGCGACGTCACCAACTCGCTCGGCGAAAATACCGCCGTGCCCGGCATGCCGCGCACCTGGATGCTCTCGGTGAAGCGCAACTTCTGATCCGGGCGGATATTTGCAAGGAAGGGGCCGGCACCGCGCTGGCCCCTTTTTTTGCCTCCGGCGCATGAAGAGGCCCTGCTTGCTCAAGGCGCGGTTCCGCAATGGCGAGCCAGTCCCGCGCCGCCATCCCGCCACGAGGCGAAACGCACCGATTTCTTTCTGATGGACCATGTCCCTTTATGGTAGGGATGGGCTTGATTTACGGGCGGCGGCCGTGCTTTTCTAGCATGGTAGGTTTTTCGCCGGCCGCAAATCCCAGGACAAAAGCGCCGCAACATAGTCAGGATTGCTCCATGCTCATCAAACGGCTCGACCACGTCAATATCCGCACGCGTGATCTCCCTCCCGTCGTCGCCTTCTACCGCGACATATTGCTGCTGGAGGAGCGCGATCCGCCCTCCAACCTCGACAAGACGATGGTGCGCTGGATGTATGACCATAAGGACGATCCGATCGTCCACATCAGCACGCCGGGCGCCCTCTCCGAACATGGTCAGTATGACAATATCACCGGCACCACCGGCGGGCTGGACCATGTCGCCTTCCAGTGCGTCGGCTTCGCTCCGTTGATCGAGCGGCTGAAGGAGCATGGCGTGCCGTGGCGCGAGAATCGCGTTGAGGTGATCAAGATGACGCAGGTCTTCCTGCACGATCCGACCGGCGTGCAGATCGAACTCAATGTGTTCGACGACTGACCGGCGACAATGAGAATGGGGTGACGGGCGGCCAACGCCCGCACCCTCTTATAGCCCCAAGGAGAGAGTGATGAACAAGCCTGAAGGCAAGATGACGGCGCCGCCCTCCCAGGTGCGCAAGGTCGTCACGGTTCCCGAACTGTTCCCGGACCTGATCGCCAAACATGCCATGCCCGGCCGGTTCGTGGACATTGCCGAAAAGGACAGCCCGTGGGTGCCTTTTGGCGAAAATGCGGCGATCAAGCATCTGCTGTTCGACACGCGGCACAACATCTACTCCAACATCTTGTGGATGAAGGGGCCGAGCGTGGTCGGCACGCACAAGCACCGCGGCTATGTGGTGATGATGTGTCTGGAAGGCAGCGCGCACTATCTCGAATATGACTGGCTGGCGACGCCGGGCAGCTTCATCTACGAGACGCCGGGCGAGGCCCACACGCTCGTCACCGATCACCCGGACGGCTGCAAGCTGTTCGGCTGGATGCAGGGGCCAAACGAGTTTTACGACAGCGATGGCAATTTCATCATGACCGCCGACGTCTGGTGGTTCATGGACCATTATGAAAGCTATTGCCGGGCCAACGACATACCGCTCAATCCGCAGCTTTACCTCTGATCCCGCCGGGCGCGCCGACCGCGCAGCCCGGCCCCGCTTTCATTTCCCTCGCATCGAAAGGAAACGCCTTCCATGAGCCAGACGCCCAAGGCCCTAGACCAGTTCGATATTGCCGGCCGCAGCGCCATCGTGACCGGGGGTGCCTCCGGCATCGGCCTCGCTTATGCCGAGACGATGGCGGAAGGCGGCGCGCAGGTGACGCTGACCGACGTGGACGGCGAAGCGGCCGAGCGCGAGGCGGCGCGGCTGCGCGGCCTGGGTTATGAGGTGCGCTCTGCCCAGCTCGACGTGAGCGACCGCGCCCGCACCACGCAGATATTCGATGAGCATGAGGCGGCCTATGGCGGGCTGGACATCGCCTTCGCCAATGCCGGCATCGGCACCGGCCCCGGCTTCTGGGACCCGAACGGCCACCGCGCGGAAAAGGGCCAGGTGGATACCTACGACCCGGCCTGGTGGGACAGGATCATCGCGATCAACCTGACCGGCGCCTATAACACGATGCGCGACGCCGCCCGGCTGATGAAGAAGCCCGGCCGCAAGAACGGCCGCACCGGCGGCTCGATCATCGCCACCTCCTCCAATGCGGCGGTGGTGTGCGAGGCGATCGTGCCCATGCCCTATATGCCGGCCAAGGCGGGCGTCTCCCACATGGTCAAGCACCTCGCCTTCGAGCTGGCGGAATATCATATCCGCGTGAACGCCATTCTGCCCGGCCCGTTCGTCACCAACATCAACAACGGCTCGCTGAAAGACCCGGTCGTGCGCGAGGCGTGGGACCAGTCGACGCCGATGGGGCGCATCGCCGAAACCTATCAGTTGAAGCCGCTCGCCCTCTATCTCGCCTCCGATGCCTCCAACTATGTCACCGGCAGCCAGATGCTGATCGACGGCGGTATGGCGCTCGGTAAGTTCAAATAAGGGAGAGACAGCCATGAGCACCGCCGCACAGGCCGCCATCTGCTATGGACATGACCATCCATTCGCCATCGAGCCGGTGACGCTCGACACGCCCCGCGCCGATGAAATCCTCGTGCGCATCCACGCCTGCGGCATCTGCCATACCGATATGGCCGCGCGCGACCGGCAATTGCCGACGCCGCTGCCGATGGTGCTAGGCCATGAAGGCGCCGGCGTGGTGGAAGCCGTGGGCGCGGACGTGACCCATGTGAAACCGGGCGACCGCGTCATCATGAGCTTCAACAGCTGCGGCCATTGCCCCAGCTGCGAGATCGACAAGCCGACCTATTGCTACAATTTCGTGCCGGAAAACTGGATCGGCACTCGTGCGGACGGCAGCCCGACGACCCATCAGGACGACAAGCCGGTCAACGCCAATTTCTTCGGCCAGTCCTCCTTCGCCACCCACGCGCTGGCCCATGCCCGCAACGTGGTGAAGGTGCCGGAAAGCGCGGCGGCCGTGCCGTTCAGCACGCTGGCACCGCTGGGCTGCGGGCTGATGACCGGGGCCGGCGCCGTGCTGCGCAGCATGGCGGTGCGGGCAGGCATGCCCATCGCGATTTTCGGCACCGGCGCGGTGGGCATTGCAGCGGTGATGGCGGCGAAGATCGCCGGCGCCAACCCGATCATCGCGGTGGACGTGCATGACAGCCGCCTCGCCCTCGCCAGCGACATGGGCGCGACCCACGTCGTCAATGGTCGCAGCGAGGATGCCTTCGCCAGGATCAAGGAGCTATGCCCGCAAGGCCTCTCCTATGCCTTCGACACGACGGGGATCAACACGCTGATCCAGCAGGCGTTCGATCTACTCGCACCGCTCGGCACGCTCGGCATCGTCGGGGCCTCCTCCCCGACCGACGACCTCACCTTCAACGAGAGCAGCTTCATGGGTGGCGGCAAGCGGGTGATCGGCATTCTCGGCGGCGATTCCGACCTGTTCGGCTTCCTGCCCGAGCTGGTCGAGCATCATCTTGCCGGCCGTTTCCCGCATGATCGGCTCATCAAGACCTTCCCGTTCGACACGATCAACGAGGCGTTCCAGGCCGGCGAAAGCGGGGCGGTGGTCAAGCCGGTGCTCGTCATGCCGGGCTGAGGCCCATCTATCCGGGCCGCCGCGCATGACCCGCGCGGCGGCCGCCATTCCCTGTTTTTCGCGATATTCGAGCCAATAAGGATTTCCCCATGCGCGCCGCCGTGATGCAAGGGCTGCACAAGCCCCTCCTCGTCGAGACCCTGCCCGACCCGACGCCGGGCGAGGGCGAACTGGTCGTCAAGGTCGGCCGCTGCGGCATTTGCGGATCGGACCTGCACATGACCGAGGACGCCGGCTATGGGCGCGGCGCAGGCGACGTGCTGGGCCATGAGTTTGCCGGCGAGATCGTGGCGATCGGCAAGGGTGTGGAGGGCTACCGCACCGGCGAGCTGGTCTCGGTCAGCCCTCTTAAAAGCTGCGGCCACTGCGACGCCTGCCTCGCCGGTGACGTGGCATGGTGTGCGCATTTCGGCCTCCAGATGGGCGGCTATGCGGACTATGCCCTCACCCGGCCCAACCAGTGCGTGAAGCTGCCGCAGGCGCTGAGCCTGGCGGATGGCGCCATCGTGGAGCCGCTGGCGGTGGCGCGGCACGGCGTCTCGCTCTCCGGCATCCAGCCGGGCGACAAGGTGCTGGTGCTGGGCGCCGGGCCGATCGGCCTGGCCGTCGCCTTCTGGGCGCGGCGGGCGGGCGCGGGGCGCGTCGTGATGCAGGATATTGCCGATTATCAGCGCGAGCGGGCGCTGGAGATGGGCGCCAACGCCTTCGTGGTCGACCGCGAGGATCCAGTCGGCGCCTCGACCAGCGCGCTGGGCGGACCGGCCGATATCGTGTTCGAGTGCGTCGGCGTGCCGGGCCTGATCGCGCAGGCGGTGGGGCAAGTGCGCGCGCGCGGCACCATCGTGCTGCTCGGCCTGTGCAGCCAGCCGGACACATTCAACAGCTTCGCCATGCTCTCCAAGGAAATCCGCCTCATCACCTCCGCCTTCTTCACGCGGGGGGAATATGAGGCCTCTCTGGATGCGCTGGAGCGCGGCGCCGCCGAACCGCGCGCGCTCATCACCCAGACGATCAGCCTGGCCGAGACGCCGGATATCTTCGAAAGCCTCAAGCGGCGCACCCATCAATGCAAGGTGATGATCGCGCCGGGGAGCTAGAACAGCCGCTCCAGATTGACCCATCATGCCCCCGCGAAGGCAGGAGTTTCGGGCGCGCGAGCAGTTTGCTCAACCCTGGACTCCTGTCTCCACGGAAGTTCTGCGCCCCTTCGTCTCGTGCAGATTTGTCACAGGGTGAGCATGTCTTGCACCACGTGACACGCGCACCCCTTCGCATATGTGATCAGATCGGATAGGTGCCCGGCCATGAACCAACACTTCATGGCACGAGGAGCAGGCGCATGACGGCACGGGGCCTCGCGGTGGAAAAGCCGCAACAGATCGAAGGCCCGACGGTGCGGGACGCCACGATGGCGCTGCTCCGCGATCTCGGCATGACCACGCTGTTCGGCAACCCCGGCTCGACCGAACTGCCGCTGTTCCGCGACATGCCGCAGGACTTCCAATATGTGCTCGGCCTGCAGGAGAGCGTCGTCGTCGGCATGGCGGACGGCTTCGCGCAGATGAGCGGCAACGCGGCGTTCGTGAACCTGCACTCGTCCGCCGGCACCGGTCATGCGCTCGGCAACATCTTCACCGCCTTCCGCAACCAGACGCCGCTGGTCATCACCGCAGGGCAGCAGGCGCGCTCGATCTTCCCCTACGACCCGTTCCTCTATGCCGAGCGGGCAACCGAGTTCCCGCAACCCTTCGTCAAATGGACCTGCGAGCCGGCCCGCGCCGAGGACGTGCCGCTCGCCATCCTGCGCGCCTACCATATGGCGATGCAGGCGCCGCGCGGGCCGGTGTTCGTCTCCGTGCCGATCGACGATTGGGACCGGCCCTGCCAGCCGATCAGCGCATCGACGGTGGCGCAGGAGAGCCATGCCGCCCCCGCCCTGCTGGCGCAGGCGGCCGACGCGCTCAACAAGGCGAAATCCCCGGTGATCGTTGGCGGCGCAGGCGTGGGGCGGGAGAATGCGCGCGCGGCGCTGCAAAAGCTGGCCGAGGCGCATCAGGCGCCGGTGTGGGTCGCCCCGATGGCGGCGCGCGCGGTGTTCCCGGAGGATCATGCGCTGTTCGCCGGCTTCCTGCCCGCCTCGCGCGAGGCCATCGTCAATATGCTGGCAGGCCATGACCTGATCCTGGTGCTGGGCGCGCCGGTGTTCACCTATCATGTCGAGGGCTTCGGCCCCTATGTGCCGGAGGGCGCATCGCTCATCCAGATCGTCGACGACCCAGCCACCGCCGCGCGCACGCCGGTCGGCACCGCGATCGTCGGCAATGTCGCGGATGCGATCGCCCGCTTGACCGAGGCGGCCAGCCCGGTTGCGCGCAGCGCCCCCGCCCTGCCCGCGCCGGCTGAGGAGCCGGCCAGCGCCGGCACCGGCATCACCGATGGGCTGCTCATGCAGCGGCTCGATGCCCTGCGGCCCAAGGGCCTCATCATCAGCGAGGAAGCGCCGAGCACGCGCGGCCCGCTGCACGACCATTTCCCGATCCGCCTGGAGGACGAGTTCACGGCGACGGCCAGCGGCGGCCTCGGCTTCGCGCTGCCCGCAGCGGTGGGCGCGGCACTGGCACAGCCCGACCGCACCGTCTTCTGCCTGCTGGGTGACGGCTCCTCCATGTATTCGGTGCAGGGCCTGTGGACGGCGGCGGACCTCAAGCTCGACGTCAAGTTCCTGATCGTCAACAATGGCGGCTATGCCGCGCTCGATCAGTTCGGTTCCTTGTTCGACATCAAGGTCGTGGGCAGCAAATTGCCCAATATCGATTTCGTGAAGCTCGCCGAGAGCTTTGGCATGCCCGGCGAACGGATCACGCAGGTGGCGGAGATTGACGACGCCATCACCACGCTCTTCTCCGGTAAGGGACCGCGCCTGCTGGAAGTCGTTGTCCAGCGCTAAGCCCCCTCCCGGCTGAAAGACCTGATCGGCGCCGCCAAATTCGACGGCGCCGACCAAAAACATAATGGAGACGTTTCATGATGAAGACTTCATTGATGGTGCCGGCGATGCTGCTGGCATCGACCAGCGCATTCGCCCAACAGGCGGCAAACCAGCCCGCTCCCGGCGCCGATGACGGCGACGTCGCCGAGATCATCGTCACCGCGCAGAAGCGCGAGCAATCGCTGCAGGATGTGAGCGCCGCCGTCAGCGCCGTGGGCGCCGAGCGCCTCGCCGCCGCGCAGGTGAACAACATCGCCGACCTGCAGACCATCGTGCCCTCGGTCAACTTCGGCAGCGATTTCAACCAGGCCAAGATCTTCATCCGCGGCGTGGGCGCCAACACCTCCACCAGCGGCAGCTCCACCGGCGTCGCCCTGCACGTCGACGGCGCCTATGTGGCGCGCGCGGAGGCGCAGCTCACCTCGCTGTTCGACCTGGAGCGCGTCGAGGTTCTGCGCGGCCCGCAAGGCTCGCTCTACGGCCGCAACGCCGTCGGCGGCTCGGTCAACCTCATCACCGCCAAGCCGACCCGCGATTTCAGCGGCTATGCGCGGATGACCTACGGCAATTACGACCAGCTCACCTCCGAACTGGCGATCAGCGGGCCGATCACCGACAACATCCTGTTCCGCGTCGCCGGCAAGCTGGAGAGCCATGACGGCTTCGGCACCAATCCGGTGACGGGCGCCGATGTGGACGACCTCAAGCGCCGCATGGCGCGCGCGCAGGTGCAGTTCAACTTCACCGATGATGTGAGCCTGCTGCTTTCCGGCGAATATTTCCGCCAGGACGACAGCTCGGGCGCGGTGCATTATCTGCGCGATTCCTTCCCGGGCGTCGCCCGCCTCGCCTCGCTGGGCGCGGGCGGCTACGCAGCCAAGCCGCGCGATCTGGCGAGCGAGATCCAGCCGGGCACCGACACCACCTCCTACAGCTTCACCGGCACGTTCCGCGCGCAGCTTTCGGATAATGTGACGCTGACCAACATCGCCAACTACCGCAATTTCAAGACATCGCTGTTCCAGGATCTCGATCTCTCGGCGGTGATCGACGCCTTCCCGCTCAACGGCCAGCCGACTACCATCCACGAGCGGCGGATCGACAGCGAGCAGGTCAGCAACGAATTGCAGTTCAACTACTCGTCCGACTTCGTGAACGTCGTGGTCGGCGGCTATTATTTCCACGAGCGGCAGCGGCCGATCGACAATGTCGGCTACCAGCGCCGCAACGGCCTGGCGAGCAACCTCGACGTGCTGGAGCGCGACGCCGATCTGCTGGCGGCCAAGGGCATGACCCTTGCCGACGTCTATACGCTGTGCGGCTATGGTCCCGGCACCACCACCTCCGGCGACATGATCGCGCCCAAGCGCGTGTGCACCAAGTCCAACCTGGGCGACACGGCTTACGCCTTCTTCGGTCAGGCCAATCTCGATTTCGGCCTGTTCTCGGACAGCCTTGCCGGCGTCAGCCTGAAGCTGGGCGGCCGCTATAGCCACGAGACGGTGACGACCGAGAATCCGTCCGTCATCGTCCGCTACGCAGGGCCGGATTTCACGGCCGCCACCGCGCTGCCCACGCTCGTCTTCAACGCGGCGGACAGCTACAACAAGCGCTCGTTCAACGACTTCACGCCGGAAATCGGCATCCAGTATCAGCCGAACCACGACCTGCTGTTCTATTATACCTATTCGGAAGGCTTCAAGGCCGGCTCGGGTGAGAACGCCTCGAACAGCAGCACGATCGTCGATCCCGAGACGATCAAGAACCATGAGGCAGGCATCAAGGCCAGCTTCGGCCGTATGCTGACCATCAACCTGGCGGGCTATGCCTATACGCTCGACGGTTTGCAGCTCAACAAGACGATCGCTGGTGGGCCGACCGGCTACACCACGATCTTCCAGAATGCCGCCAAGACCCGCGCCAAGGGCGTCGAAGCCGATGTGCTGCTGCGCCCGACGCGCGGCCTGCGCCTGAGCGGCGCGCTCTCCTATACGGATGCGCACTTCGTCGATTATCTGACGCTCGACCCGCTGAACCCGGCCAATATCGCCGGCGGCACGCCTTACGACCCCGTCACCAACCCGGACCCGACGGCCTATGGCGCGCCGGGCGGCGGCGATGTCCAGCTGGCCGGCAACGACACGCGCAACAGCCCGCGCTGGGCATGGAACCTGCACGGCGAATATGACATCCGCTCGACCGTGGGCCTGTTCACGCCGAGCATCGACATCTCGCACAAGAGCCGCACCTATTTCAGCGAGTATCAGCGGGATATCGAGAGCAGCCGGGCCTACACCATGGTCGACCTGTCGCTCGCCTATGAGACGGACGATGGCCGCATCCGGGCGCAGCTCTGGGCCAAGAACCTGTTCGACGTGTTCCGGCCGGGCAGCACCTTCGCGCTCGCCACCGGCCGCCTGCTCGGCGTGACCTGGCTGCCGCCGCGCACCTATGGCGCGACGATCGGCTATAAGTTCTGACGATATGAGACTCCGGGCGGCCGCACTTGCCGCCGCCCGCAGTCGCCACTGACCCGGCCAACGCGAGGACGCTTCACCCCGGCTGAAGGCATCCACCGAACGGGGCCGGCGCCATTGCGCGACACAGCCGGCAATTTGCCCGTGGCGGCATTGCATTGCGCGGCCTAGATGGGCCAGATGCCCAGCGGCAAGCCCAAGAGCGAGAGAGACGATCCATGGCCAAGACCTTCATCACCTGTGCGATCACCGGCGCATCGCCGATGCCCAAGCACCCCAACTTCCCCTTTCGCCCCGAGCATGTCGCGCAGGAAGCGCTGGACGCAGCCGCAGCGGGTGCGTCCATCATCCACGTCCACGTCCGCAACGGTGAGGACGGCACGCCCAGCCAGGAGATGGAGGATTATCGCACGGTGGTGAACCTCATCCGCGCGAAGAACACGGACGTGATCCTCAACGTCACCACCGGGCCGGGCTGCATGTGGTTCCCCCAGAGCGCCGAGGAACCGGCGCTGCCCGACATGGAAAAGACGCTGATGTTCACCGCCGAGCGGCGTATCGAGCATATCCTCGACCTCAAGCCGGACATGTGCACGCTGGACATCTGCACCATGAACCTGTGGGGCGGCATCGCCATGAACCTGGAGATGATCGTCGGCCGGATGGGCACGATGCTCCAGGATGCCGGCGTGCTGACCGAGATCGAATGTTTCGAGGCGGGCGATTTCGTCTTTGCCGACGATCTGATGGCCAAGGGCCTGATCCCGAAGAATGCGCCCTTCACCTTCGTGCTCGGTACCAAATATGGCCTGCCCGCCACGCCCGAGGCGATGACCTATTCGAAGAACCAGATTCCGCGCGGCGCCTGTTTCACCGGCTTCGGCATCTCCCGCCACAGCTTCCCCATGGCGGCGCAGTCGGTGCTGCTCGGCGGCCATGTCCGCGTCGGCTTCGAGGACACGATCTATCTGCGCAAGGGGCAGCTCGCCAACAACAATGCCGAGCTGGTCGAATGGGGCGCCGATATCATCAACAAGCTGGGCGGCGAGGTCGCAACACCGGGCGAGACCCGCGAGATGCTCGGCCTCAAGAACTAGGATCGGCAGCGATCGGCAGGAGCATGGCAGAGATGCGCAAGGCGGAGTCCTCGTCGGTCAAATCGGCGACGCGGACACTGGACATATTGGAGTTCGTCGTCGGCAGCCGCCGGGCGGTGAGCGCGGCGGAAATCGCCTCCGCACTCGCCATTCCGGTGAGCAGCCTCTCCTACCTGCTCGCCACGCTGATCGAGCGCGGCTACCTCACGCGCAACGGCCGCTCGCATCTGCCCGGCCCGGCGCTGGCGCGGCTGCACCCGGACGAGACAGTGGGCGCGCTGAGCGACCGCATCTATCCAGTGGTGCGCTCCGTCTCGTTGCAGTTGAATGAGACGGTCTCCTTCTTCGTGCGTCACGGCTTCGAGATGGAGGCCATTGCCGGCGAAGTGGCCCCGCAGGCGCTGCGCTACACCATCGAGGTCGGCCGATTGGTGCCGCTGCACGCCTTCGCTGCGGGCAAGGCCATTCTCGCGACCTTCAGCGAGGCGGAACTGGCGGACTATTTCGCGGCGGGCGGGCGCGACGTCTTCACCGAGGCGACCCTGACCAGCGAGGCCGCCCTGCGCGCGGAACTGGCCGACATCGCCCGCACGGGAGTCGCGCGCACGGCGGAGGAGTTCACGCCGGGCATCATCGGCATCGGCTGCGCGATCTGGCGGGACGGCGCGCCGCTGGGCGCGATCAGCGTCGCCATCCCCGCCGCGCGGACCAGCCCGGCGCTGGAGGCGCGCGCGATGGACCTGCTCCAGCGCGCGGCGGATACGCTGAGCCGCGGCTGATGGCCACCAACCTGCTTGCGCCGCTCCCCGATGCGCGCACGGCGGAAGTCTTCACCGCCCTGCTGGAGCGCCCCGGCGTGCGGATCGAGCGGATCGTCTCGCAGGGGCAGGTGACACCGGCGGATGCGCCCTATGACCAGCCGCACGATGAATGGGTACTGCTCCTCGCCGGCGCTGCGCGGCTATGGCTCGACGACGGATCGGGCGAGCGCGATCTGACGCCCGGCGATACGCTGCTCATCCCCGCCCATACCCGCCATCGTGTAACATGGACGCAGGCCGAGCCGCCGACCGTGTGGCTGGCGATCCATCTGGAAGAAAGCTGAGCTATGGCCGAGATCGTCAATCTGCGCATGGCCCGCAAGGCGCGGGCGCGGGCGGTCGCGGAGCAGAAGGCTGCGGAGAACCGCGCCAAATTCGGCCGCACCAGGGCGGAGAAAGCGGCCGAGCGGGCCGAGACGGCGCGAGCGACGAAGATGCTGGATGGGACACGGCGCGATGCGGGGGACGAAGCAGAACGCTGAGAGGCTAGGTTCGCCCATGCGGAAGCATATCGACTGGACGCAACCCGCAGGCGTTCAAACCCAGCGCCGCGCAAGATGCATGGTGAGAACCAGCGCCATGACCGAAAGACCGACGCTGGTAACGACATAACCGACCGCCGCAAATCGCTCACCGCGTTGCCACAGGACAACCGCGTCGAGCGAGAAGGTTGAGAAGGTGGTGAAACCGCCGATTATCCCCGTTGTGAGAAAGAGGCGGACCTCCTGATTACCCAGGTTGAAAGCTGCAAACAGCGCGACGACCAGCCCCATCAGGCCCGAGCCGAGAATGTTTATGCCCAGAGTTCCGTATGGAAAGCTTGGGCCAAGCAGGCGCAGGCTCAGCAGCCCCATCCCGTGCCGCATCATGCCGCCCATGCCCGATCCAATGAAAACCAGAAGAAAACCCACGCACGCCTCCTGCCGCGCCCAAGAGCGCAAAAGCAGGCGTCATCAGCGACAGCGCGGTTTTGAGGGAGACACCATTCCCGCGCGGCTCATTGCCATCATCCCGGCAGAAGCGCAACGTCCGCTTGCTACCCTGCCCTGGAAAGCACGCCCCCATCTCTTTCTGGCGCCGCCCGTGCCAACCCGACATCTTGCTCGCCCACAAAAAAGCGGGGCCACCAACCGGCAGCCCCGCTCCTTGTTCCGTCAATCAGACCTGACGATCAGGCCTTCTTGTTACGCCAGCTATCGGCATACACGTCGCGCGCGACTTCCGAATAGGGAACCGGCGAGACGACAGCCGAAATCTCGGTCTGGATGTGCTTCTCGACGGTCGGCTTGCTGGTGCCGCCGTTCGGCTCGCCCCAGAGGAGCTGAACCTTGGTGCCGGGCTTGGCATATTCCGCGTCGAGGATCGCGAGCGTCAGCATCTTGCCTTCGTTCTGGCTGTAGCCGATCCAGGTCGACACGCCGACGCGC
>Ga0182736_1000558_pt1 | contig 53716 bp, 40 predicted proteins | sample eDN5th30CKraftBY_FD_128882 | JGI IMG/M metagenome (GOLD analysis project Ga0182736, IMG submission 128882) | Enriched backyard soil microbial communities from Emeryville, California, USA - eDNA 5th pass 30_C Kraft BY (version 2) (version 2) | ecosystem: Environmental > Terrestrial > Soil >... | reverse complement strand
CGTCGAGCTGCCCGGCGAGCGCAAGCTCAAGACCAACACGATCCTCAGCGTCGGGGAGCACTCGGTGCGTATCGAGGCGTTCGTCTGCCGTAAGCCCGACGAGAACCACGCCGGGGTGTACCGGTTTCTGCTCAAGCGCAACCGCCGGCTCTACGGGGTGGCCTACACCCTCGACAACGTCGGCGACATCTACCTCATCGGCCGGATGGCGCTGGCCTCGGTGACCGCCGAGGAGATCGACCGGGTGCTCGGGCAGGTGCTCGAAGCCGTCGACTTTGACTTCAACACGTTGCTGGAGTTGGGATTTGCCTCCTCCATTCAGAAGGAATGGGAGTGGCGGGTGTCCACCGGGCAGTCGCTGCAGAACCTGCGGGCGTTCGAGCATTTGATTGACCGCGACGGTGACTGAGACACTGGCCGGCATGTCTGACACTGCCACGCTGGTGCTGCTGCGCCACGGAGAGAGCGAATGGAACGCCAGTAACCAGTTCACCGGCTGGATGGACGTCAACCTGACCGACAAGGGCCGCACCGAGGCGGTCCGCGCCGGCACGCTGCTGGTCGAGCACGACCTGCTGCCGGACGTGGTCTACACCTCGCTGCTGCGCCGGGCGATCACCACCGCGAACCTGGCGCTGGACGCCGCCGACCGGCACTGGATCCCGGTCCGGCGCACCTGGCGGCTCAACGAACGCCACTACGGCGCGCTGCAGGGCCTGGACAAGGCCGCCACCAAGGCCCGCTACGGCGATGACCAGTTCATGACGTGGCGGCGCAGCTACGACACCCCGCCGCCGCCGATCGAGGCCGGCAGCCGCTACAGCCAGGACACCGACGCCCGCTACGCCGACATCGGGGGCGGTCCGCTCACCGAGTGCCTGGCCGACGTGGTGGCGCGCTTCCTGCCGTACTACACCGACGTCGTCATCCCGGACCTGCGGTGCGGCAAGACCGTGCTGATCGCCGCGCACGGCAACTCGTTGCGGGCACTGGTGAAATACCTCGATCAGATGTCCGACGAGGAGGTGGTCGGATTGAACATCCCCACCGGAATCCCGCTTCGGTACGACCTGGACGCCGACCTGCGCCCGAAGGTGGCCGGCGGGGTGTACCTCGACCCGGAGGCGGCCGCCGCCGGGGCGGCGGCGGTGGCGAGCCAGGGCGCCAAGTAGCCGCGGCGCCGGTTCGGGTGAACTGCGAGTGGAAATCGGGTGAAATCTTCCTGCTGAATTCACACTCGACGCACGTCGTGGTCGAACGCTGGCCAGATAAGGCGGTCGACCTGCGTACGATTTTGCCGTGGCTGCGACTTCGGCGCTGACCCTCGCTGCGGTGTCGGCACTGCCGGCGCTCGTGGTGGGCGTGGCGGCCGGTTTCTGGCTGTCGCCCCGGCTGGCCGCGCGGCGCCGGCGGGTGACCACCGAACGGGCGGGGATCACCGTCTCGCAGATGCTGCAGCGGATCGTCGCGCACGCGTCGTTGGGGATCGCCGTCGTGGACACCCACCGCGACGTCGTCTACCTCAACGAGCGCGCCGCCGAGTTGGGCCTGGTGCACGGCCGGCTGCTCGACGACGGCGCCTGGGAGGCCGCGCAGCGGGCGCTGGCCGGCGACGAGGACGTCGTGTTCGACCTCTCCACGGCCAAGCGGGCGGCCAGGGCCGCCCGGCCGGACGTGGCGGCGGTGCGCGGGTACGCCCGGCTGCTGTCCGAGGAGGATCGCCGGTTCGCGGTGGTGATCGTCGACGACCAGTCCGAACAGGTCCGGATGGAGGCCAGCCGCCGCGATTTCGTGGCCAATGTCAGCCATGAACTCAAAACCCCGGTCGGGGCGATGGGGCTGCTCGCCGAGGCACTGCTGGCCTCCGCCGACGACCCCGAGGCGGTGCGCCCGTTCGCGGAGAAGGTGCTGGTCGAGGCGAACCGGTTGGCCAGCATGATCGGTGAACTGATCGAGCTGTCCCGGCTGCAGGGCGCCGATCCGCTGCCGGACCTGGGCGCCGTCGACGTCGACAGTGTGGTCAACGAGGCGATCTCCCGGCACAAGGTGGCCGCCGACAATGCGGAGATCACCATCACCACCGACGCCCCGAGCGGCTTCCGGGTGCTCGGCGACGAACCCCTCCTGGTCACCGCACTGGCTAACCTGGTGTCGAACGCGATCGCCTACTCGCCGCACGGCTCGCAGGTATCGATCAGTCGGCGCAGCCGGGACGGTTTCGTCGAGATCGCCGTCACCGACCGCGGCATCGGAATCGCACGTAAGGACCAGGAGCGCGTCTTCGAACGGTTCTTCCGCAGCGACAAGGCGCGCTCGCGGGCGACCGGCGGCAGCGGGCTCGGGTTGGCGATCGTCAAGCACGTGGCTGCCAACCACAACGGCACCATCACGCTGTGGAGCCAGCCGGGCACCGGTTCGACGTTCACCCTGGCGATTCCCGCCTACGGCAGTGTGGACCACGATGAGGAGGAGCAGCAGCGATGACGCACGTGTTGATCGTTGAGGATGAGGAGTCGCTGGCGGACCCGCTGGCGTTCCTGCTGCGCAAGGAGGGTTTCGAGGCGACCGTGGTGACCGACGGGCCCTCGGCTCTGGCCGAGTTCGATCGGGCCGGCGCCGACATCGTGCTGCTGGATCTGATGCTTCCGGGGATGTCGGGCACCGATGTCTGCAAGCAGTTGCGGGCCCGCTCGAGCGTGCCGGTGATTATGGTCACTGCCCGCGACAGCGAGATCGACAAGGTCGTCGGCCTGGAACTGGGTGCCGACGACTACGTCACCAAGCCGTACTCGGCCCGCGAACTGATCGCCCGGATCCGGGCGGTGTTGCGCCGCGGCGGCGACGACGAGGGCGGCGTCGGGGAGGGCGTACTGGAGTCCGGTCCGGTGCGCATGGACGTCGAGCGGCACGTGGTGCTGGTCAACGGCGAGCAGATCACCTTGCCTCTCAAGGAGTTCGATCTGCTCGAATACCTGATGCGCAACACCGGCCGGGTGCTCACCCGCGGCCAGCTGATCGACCGGGTCTGGGGCGCGGATTACGTCGGCGACACCAAGACCCTGGATGTCCACGTCAAGCGACTGCGGTCCAAAATCGAGGCCGATCCGGCCAACCCCGTGCACCTGGTTACCGTGCGGGGCCTGGGCTACAAGCTGGAGGGCTGAACCCCAGGCGGCCGGGCTGATCTGTGACCTGACTTGCCCGGGGTGTCGGCGTCGCCGAAAATCACGGGATTGACGTCCTGCTTCTTAATGTAGCCTTAATCAAGGTTGCCTACGGATTTCTGGGCCCAATATCTAAAACCAATCTTCGTTAGCCATACGGGAGACGCGATTGATGAGCGGGCCGGACGGAACGGTTCACATCCCACGCACGCTGGTGGATCTGCTGAGTCAGCGTGCCCGGCAGCATGGCGACAAGCCGGCGTTCACCTTCTCCCGTGACGGCGACGAGCACGAGACCAGCCAGGCGACCTACCGGGAGCTGGACCTGCGCGCTCGCCAGGTCGCCACCGACCTGCAGCGTCAGGGCGCTTCCGGGCAACGGGTGCTGGTGCTGTGCCCGCCCGGTCTGGACTTCATCGCCAGCTTCTTCGGGTGCCTGTACGCCGGCGCCATCGCGATCCCGGTGCACCCGCCGATGCGCGAGCACCTGCTGCCGCGCGTGGAGTCGATCATCGCCGACGTCCAACCCGGCTTCGCGCTCACCACCACCGAGATCGAACCCAGGATCAAGCCCGCCATCGACGGGCTGCCCGGCGGGCAGACGCTGCAGTGGTCGATCACCGACTCCTACCCGCCCGGCAGCGAGGCGGCCTGGGCGGCGCCGCAGATCGACGGCGACAGCGTCGCGATGCTGCAGTACACCTCCGGCTCCACCAGCGCGCCCAAGGGCGTCGTACTGACCCACGGCAACCTGATGCACAACCTGGTGACCATCGCCGAGGCCTGGAACCCGCCCGACCACTCCGAGATCGTCGGCGCGTTCTGGTTGCCGCCGTACCACGACATGGGCCTGATCGGCGGTCTGCTGGAGACCCTCTACGTCGGCGGCACGTCGGTCCTGATGCCGCCGACCGCGTTCATCAAGCGCCCGATGCGGTGGTTGGAGGTGATCTCACGGCATCGCGCCATGATCACCGCCGCGCCGAACTTCGCCTTCGACATGTGCGTCGAGCTGTCCAGCCCGCAGGAGCGCGCGGCACTGGACCTGTCCAACTGGACGGTGGCGCTGTGCGGAGCCGAACCGGTGCGCACCGCAACCCTGGAGGGGTTCGCCGAGGCGTTCGCCCCGGCGGGCTTCCGCGCCGAGTCGTTCTACCCGGTCTACGGGTTGGCGGAGGGCACGTTGCTGGTCTCCGGCGGATCGGACTCGGCGCTGCCGCTGGTGCAGCACATCGACCGGGTGGCCCTCGGCGACAACCGCGTCGTCGACGTCTCCGCCGACGACCCCAACGTCGCGACCCTGGTCGGCTGCGGCAAGCCGCGCGGTGGCCAGCGGGTGATCATCGTCGACCCGGAGACCCGCCGGGAATGCGCCGCCGACCGGGTCGGCGAGATCTGGGTGGCCGGCGGAAGCGTCGCACACGGCTACTGGGGCGCCCCGGAGCTGTCCGCCGAGACGTTCGCCGCGACCCTGTCCGACAGCGGCGAGGGCCCGTTCCTGCGCACCGGGGACCTGGGCTTCATGCACTCCGGGGAGCTGTTCGTCACCGGCCGGCGCAAAGACCTGATCATCATCCGGGGCACCAACCATTACCCCAACGACATCGAGCTGACCGTCCAGAACACCGATCCGGCGCTGCTGCGGGGCCGCGGCGCGGTGTTCTCGATCACCCCCGAACCGGGCGCGGCCGAGCAACTCGTCGTGGTGCAGGAGGCCGACCCGAGCCGACTGAACGGGGCGGCGGCCGAGGAGGCCATGCAGGCCATCCGCACCGCGGTCACCGAGAACCACTCGGTGCGTACCCACGCCGTCGTGCTGGTGCAGCCGCTACAGCTGCCGACGACCTCCAGCGGCAAGATCCAGCGCAGCGCCTGCAAGCAGCGTTACCTCAACGGCGAGTTGCCGGTGGTGGCGACCTGGCCCCCGGCCGGGCCCGAGCCCGCGGCCCAGCCGCCGGCGCAAGCCGAGCCCGAACCCGCCCAACCGGCCGGGGCGGGCAACCGCAGCGCGGCCGAGATCAGCGCCTGGCTCGTCGACCGGTTGTCCGGTGAACTCGAGCTTCCCCTCGCCGAGATCGACCCGGCCAAGCCGTTCGCCTACTACGGGCTGGACTCCATCCACGCGGTGCGGCTCTCGACCGCGCTGGAGCAGTGGCTGGGTTGCGAGCTGGCCCCGACCATCGCCTACGAATACCCGTCGATCGACATCCTGTCCCAACACCTGGCCCGCATCGCCGTGGACAGCCCGGCCGCTTCGGGAGCCGGGTCCGCCGCCGAGCGCACCGACCGGCCCGCCGCCGACGAGCCGATCGCGATCGTGGGCATCGGCTGCCGGTTCCCCGGCGCGGACGGGCCCGAGGCTTTCTGGCGGCTGCTGTCCGGCGGGGTGGACGCCACCAGTGAGGTCCCGGCCGATCGTTGGGACGTCGACGCCTTCTACAGCCCCGACCCGTCGGTGCCGGGCACCGCGGTCACCCGCCGCGGCGGATTCCTCGACGCCGTCGACCAATTCGATTTCCAGTTCTTCGGGATCTCGCCCCGCGAGTCGGCGCAGATGGATCCGCAGCAGCGGTTGCTGCTCGAGGTGGCGTGGGAGGCACTGGAGGACGCCGGTCAGGTGCCCGACGCCCTGGCCGGCAGCCGCACCGGGGTGTTCGTCGGGATCTCCACCAACGACTACGGGTTCCTGCGGCTGGGCCAGCCCCAGCTCGTCGACGCCTACACCGGAACCGGCAACGCGCTGAGCATCGCCGCCAACCGGCTGTCCTACACCTTCGACTTCCACGGCCCGAGCCTGTCGGTGGATACCGCCTGCTCGTCGTCGCTGGTCGCCGTCGACCTGGCATGCCGCAGTCTGCGCGACGGCGAGTGCACGATGGCGCTGGCCGCCGGGGTGAACGTGATCCTGTCGCCGGCCTTGGCGATCAACTTCTCCAAGGCCCGGGTGATGGCGCCGGACGGGCGGTGCAAGACGTTCGACGCCGACGCCGACGGCTATGTGCGCGGCGAGGGCGCCGGAGTGGTGGTGCTCAAGCCGCTGAGCCGGGCACTGGAGGACAACGACCCGATCTACGCGGTCATCCGGGGCAGCGCCACCAATTCCGACGGCCGCACCAACGGCTTGATCGCCCCCAGCGGGCGGGCCCAGGAGCGCGTGCTCACCGAGGCTTTCCGCCGGGCGGGCCTGCCGGCCGGTGCGGTCCAATACATCGAGGCGCACGGCACCGGCACCGCGATCGGCGACGCCATCGAGGCCAACGCGCTGGGCACCGTGCTGGCCGAGGGCCGGCCGGAGGGCAGCCGCTGCCTGGTGGGCTCGGTCAAGACCAACATCGGCCACCTGGAGGCGGCGGCCGGTGTCGCCGGTCTGATCAAGGTGGCGCTGGCGCTGCAGCACCGGGCCATCCCGCCCAGCCTGAACTACACCGAACCCAACCCGCACATCCTGTTCGACAGCCTGCCGCTGGACGTGGTGCAGACGCTGACCCCGTGGCCGGCGGGCAGCCGCGCCGTGGCCGGGGTCAGCTCGTTCGGGTTCGGCGGCACCAACGCCCACGTCGTGCTCGCCGAGGCCCCGCAGGTGCGCAGCGGCCACCCCGACGACACCGCGGCACCGCGCGCCGAGCTGCTGGCGCTGTCGGCCCGGTCACCGGAGGCGCTGACCGCGCTGGTCGGCGAGTACGAGATGGCGCTGTTCTCCGGCGGGCTCAACGGCAGCAGCGCGCTGAGCGACCTGTGCTACACCGCCGGCGCCCGCCGCGGCCACCACGACTACCGGCTCGCGGTGGTCGGCGACTCCCCGGCGGCGCTGTTCGAATCGCTGTCGGCTTACCGGCTGGGCGAGTCGCGGCCCGGGCTGTCGGTCGGCCACTGCGCCGCGGGCCGGCCCGGCCCGGGGGTGACCTTCATCTTCTCCGGGCAGGGCTCCCAGTGGCCCGGCATGGCCCAGCGGTTGCAGGCCGACGAGCCGATCTTCGCCGACGCCCTGGCCGCGTGCGACAGTGCGCTGCACCCGCATCTGGGGCACTCGATCCTCAAGGAACTGGCCAAGCCGCAGGAGCGCTCCAAGCTCGGCGACATCGGCATCCTGCAGCCGACGATCTTCGCGATCCAGGTGGCGCTGGCGGCGCTGTGGCGATCCTGGGGTGTCGAGCCGGCCGCGGTGGTCGGACACAGTCTCGGTGAGGTCGCCGCCGCCCACGTGGCCGGAGCGCTGAGCCTGGAGGACGCCGCGCGGGTGATCTGTGCCCGGGCCCGCATGCTGCGGGGCGTGCGTGGCCGCGGGGCGATGATGGTCACCGAGACCACCCTGGCCGAGGCGCAGGAGCTCATCGCCGGTCATGAGCGCGAGGTCGCCGTCGCGGCCAGCAACAGCCACCGGTCGACCGTGCTCGCCGGCGAGCCCAAGGTGCTCGAAGAGCTGATGGCGAAACTGCAGCAGCGGGACCGGTTCTGCCGGTGGATCGAGGTCGACGTCGCCTCGCACAGCCCGCAGATGGAGGCCCTCGGTGCGGGACTGCGCGGCAGCCTGGTCAAGCTGAAGCCGACCGCGCCGACGGTGCCGATGTACTCCACCGTCACCGGCGAGCTGGTCGGCGAGAAGCTGCTCGACGCCGACTACTGGGTGGCCAACCTGTGCTCGCCGGTGCGGTTCTCGCCGGCGCTGCGGCGGCTGCTGGAGACCGGCCACGACACGTTCGTCGAACTCAGCCCGCACCCGATCCTGCTGACGGCGGCTCGCGAAGATGTTGAAGACATGAGGCGCACCTGCACCTTGTTGCCGTCGATGCGGCGCGACGATGACGGCCGCTCGACCATGCTCGGCTCCCTGGGCACCCTCTACACCCTGGGGCAGCCGGTCGCCTGGGAGCAGATCTACCCCGAAGGCAGTCGCTGCGTTCCCGCCCCCACCTACCCGTGGCAGCGGGTGCACTCGTGGCTGGACGCCGGCTCCATCGTGGCGCCGCGCCACGGCGGCGCCGGCCTGCCCGGCGGCGGCTGGCGCGGGCCGATCCGGTCGGCCGCTCAGCCGGGCACGGTGCTGACCGAGATCGACGTCACCACGGGGGCGCTCTCCGCCGAGCAGCTCGGTGAGCTGGCCGGCCAAGCGGTCGAGGTGGCGTTCGGGCCGGGCAGCCGGTCGGTCGCCGCGCTGAACCTCAACGGTGGTCCGGTCGCGGCCCGCACCGTGCAGTTCGCCCTGACCGACGACGGGTTCGAGTGCTACGGCAGCGCCGCCGGTGCGGACTGGTTGTTGCTGGCCACCGGACGTCTGGTCGCCGGCCAGTCCGGCGCCCCGGCCATCACCACCGCCCCCGCAGACCCGGCCGAGCACAGCTACCGGGTGCGCTGGCAGCCCGCCTCGATCACCTCCGATGGCGAGGGCCGGCCCGCCGAACCCGGCAGCTGGCTGATCCTGTCCGACGGCCCGGTGGCCGACACGCTGCGGGACCACCTCGAGGCGCAGGCCCAGTCCTGCGTGCTGGTGGAACCGGTCGTCGGGCTCGCCGAGATCGAACGGGTCAGCGCCGACGGTTATCGCGTCGACCCGGGCCGGCCCGAACACTTCGCCGAGCTGCTGCGCGCGGCGTTCGGCGGCGACCGGCCCCCCTGCCGCGGTGTGGTGCACCTGTGGAACCTGCTGGCAGACACCGAGTCGCTGGAGACGGCGACCGACCTCGGGTCGCTGAGCGTGGTGCATCTGATCCAGGCCCTGACGATGTCCGGGTGGGCGGAGTCGCCGCGGCTGTGGCTGGTGACCCGCGGCGCGCAGCCGGCCGGGGACGAGTCCACGCCGCTCTCGGTCGCGCAGGCCCCGGTCTGGGGGCTGGGCCGCAGCATCGACCACGAGCACCCGGAACTGCACGCCACCGGAGTCGACTTGTCCGCCGACGGCGGTCCCGAAGAACTGCGGGGACTGTTCGGCGAGATCTGGTCGGACAACCGTGAGACCGACGTGGCCCTGCGCGGCCACCGGCGCTACGTGGCGCGGCTGGAACCCCACCGGGCGTCGGCGGAGCAGCCGGGCGAGTTCGCGCTGCACGAGCAGGCCACCTACCTGGTCACCGGCGGGCTCGGTGCCGTCGGCGGCAAGGTGGCCGGCTGGCTGGTCGAGCGCGGCGCGCGCCACCTGGTTCTGATGGGCCGCGGCGCCCCGTCGGCGACTGCGGAGGCGACGCTGGACGCGCTGCGCGCAGCCGGCGCCGAGGTGACTGTGGCCCAGGGCGACGTCACCAAGGCCGACGACGTCGCCGCGGTGCTCGCCACCATCGGCGCCTCCATGCCGCCGCTGCGCGGTGTGGTGCACGCGGCCGGCACCGTCGACGACGCGATCCTGGCGCGCCTGGACGCACCGAAGCTGCGTGCGGTGATGGCGCCCAAGGTGCAGGGCGCGTGGAACCTGCACACGCTGACCGCCGATGCGGAGCTGGACTTCTTCGTGCTGTTCTCCTCGGCCGCATCGGTGCTGGGTTCGCCCGGCGCCGCCAACTACGGCGCCGCGAACGCGTTCCTGGATGCGCTGGCCTGGCACCGGCGGGCGGCCGGCGCGCCGGCGCTGAGCGTCAACTTCGGTCCGTGGGCCGGGTTGGGCATGTTCACCAATTCCGAACTGCACCGCCATTTCTCGCACTACGGCGTCGAAGGCATGCCGGCGCAGAGCTACTTCGCGGCGCTGGAGGGTCTGCTGGCCGGCTCCGGCGTCCCGGCACCGCAGGTCATGGTGCTCGACATCGATTGGGCACGCTGGCGTCCCAGCGCGCAGTCGCCGTTGCTGCGCGATCTGCAGGCCTCCGGCGACTCGGCGGGGGCGGCGAGCGGAAGCGGACTGTTCGAGGCGGTGCAGGCCGCCGATCCGCAGGAACGCCGGCGGCTGCTGGAGGTCTACCTGCGTGATCTGGTCGCCGGCAAGCTGGGCCTGGCCCCGGCCGGCCTGGACGTCGCCGCGCCGCTGAACAGCCTGGGCGTGGACTCGCTGATCACCCTGGAACTTCGCATTCAGGTGGAACGCGAACTCGGTATCGTCGTTCCCGTCGCCCGGCTGCTCGATGGGCCGAGCGTGGCGAGCCTTTCGGGGTGGCTCGCCGAGCAGTTGGCCTCCGGCGGTGAGGCCGGGCCGGAGCAGGCCGCAGCGCCCGGTGCCCCCGAACCGGCTGTGTCGCAGGAGATGGATCTGCTGTCGCAGGTGTCCGACCTCTCCGACGACGCGGTGGATGCGTTGCTGCAGAAGATGATCGCCGACGGTGAGCATGTCAAGGATGGGGGATAACCCATGACGGACCGACCCGAGGCGCCCATCGACATCTCCAGCCTGTCACCGGAGAAGAAGCGCGAACTGCTGGCTCAATTGCTGATGGCCAAGGCGCAGAACGCGGCTTCCGAACACGAGCTGTCCTACGGGCAGCGGTCGATGTGGTTCGTGCACCGGCTCGCTCCCGACAGCGCCGCCTACACCGTCGCCTACGCGGGACGCATCCGCGGCCGCCTCGACGTGCCCGCCCTGGAGCGGGCCGCCCAGGCCCTGGTGGACCGGCACCCGATGCTGCGGACCACCTACACCGAGCGGGACGGCCAGCCGGTGGCGCTGGTCCACCCGCACTGGCCGGTGCGGATCGCGATCCATCGCATCGGCGCGGACGCGGCCGAACTCGAACAGTGGGTCCAGACCGAGACCGACCGGCCGTTCGATCTGCGCACCGGTCCGGTGCTGCGCCTGACCCTGCTGCAGCGCGAGCTCGGTGGCCAGGAAACCGACCACGTGCTGCTGCTGACCGTGCACCACATCGCGGTGGACTTCTGGTCCATCGACATCATCCTCGACGAGCTGCGCGCGCTCTACGCCGCCGAACACGGCGCCGGCCCCGCCACGCCGCCGGGAGCGCCCCCCGACCGCTACGTCGACTACGCCGCGCAACAGACCCGGATGCTGGCCGGGCCCGACGGTGAGAAGTTGTGGGAGTACTGGCGCGAGACGCTGCGCGGTGAGCTGCCGACCCTGGCACTGCCCACCGACCGGCCGCGGCCGGCGGTACAGACCTACGGCGGTGCGCTGCACCGGTTCAGCATCGACACCCAGGTGACCGCCGGGCTCAAGCAGCTGGGTCGGGCCGTCGGCGCGACGCCGTATATGACCCTGCTGGCCGCCTATGCGGTGCTGCTGCACCGCTACAGCGGTCAGGACGACCTGGTCATCGGGTCGCCGTTCGCCTGCCGCGACCGGGCCGGCCTGATGGGCATGGTCGGCTACGTCACCAACCCGCTGCCGCTGCGCGTGGACGTGAGCGAGGATCCGAGTTTCGTTGCGCTGCTCGGCCAGGTCAAAGACACCGTGCTGGGCGCCATCGCGCACCAGGAGTACCCGCTGCCGCTGCTCGTCGAGCGACTGCGGCCGGTCCGCGACGCCGGACGCACCCCGGTGTTCCAGGTGTCCTTCGCCTGGCAACAGGTGCGGTTGTTCGACGACGGCGCCGCCGGCGAGGGTGTGCTGCCCCTGGAGACCCTGCACATCGGCCAGGGCGGTTCACCGTTCGACATCACCATGCAGGTCGGCGAGCAGGACGACCGGCTGGAGGTCGCGCTGCAGTACAACACCGACCTGTTCGACGCCGCCACCATGGAGGCGATGGCGCAGCGCTTCAGCTTGCTGCTGGCCGGGTTGGTTCAGCCCGGGGCCGCCGACGCCCCGGTGTCGCGGTTGCCGTTGCTCACCGACGATGAGCGCGCAAAGCTGCAGTCCTGGAACCAGACCCGGGTCGACTACCCGGATGCCACGGCCGGCCTGCACGAGATGGTCGCCGCCGCCGCGGCACGCACGCCCGACGCAGTCGCGGTGAGCTACGACGGCCGGAAGCTGAGCTACCGCGAACTCGACCGGCGGGCCAACGGGCTGGCCCACCGGCTGCACCAGCTCGGTGTCGGTGCCGGCGCCGGCCCCGCCGTGGTGCCGGTGCTGCTGGAACGCTCCGAAGACCTGGTGATCGCCCTGCTCGGCGTGCTCAAGGTCGGCGGTGTCTTCCTGCCGCTGGACCCCGCCCAGCCCACCGGGCGGATGGAGGCGATGCTGGCCGACGTGCCGGACGCACCGGTCTGCATCACTCACCGGGAGCATCTCGCCCACGTGCCAACGGATTTCACCGGTGCCCGGCTCTGCCTGGACCAGCCCTCGACGGCACCGGCCGAGCAGGAATCTGCTCCCGACGTGGCCTCCGCCGAACTGGCGTATCTGATGTACACCTCCGGTTCCACCGGTGCCCCCAAGGGGGCGCTGAACAGCCATGCGGGCATCCGCAATCGGCTGCTGTGGATGCAGGCCGCCTACCCGCTGACCGCCGAGGATCGGGTGCTGCACAAGACCCCGATCAACTTCGACCCGTTCGTCTGGGAGATCTTCTGGCCGTTGATCGTTGGCGCCCGGGTGGTGATCGCCAAACCGGAGGGCCACAAAGACGCCGGCTACCTGGCCCGGGCCATCGTCGAAGAGCGGGTCACCACAATGCATTTCGTGCCGTCGATGCTGCGCCGTTTCCTGGCGGAGCCCCAGGCGGCGTCCTGTACCGGGCTGCGCCGGGTGTTCTGCAGCGGAGAGGCGCTGACCGCCGACTTGCGCGATGCGTTCTTCGCCGCGCTCCCCGCAGAGCTGTACAACCTGTACGGCCCTACCGAAGCCGCCATCGACGTCACCCACTTCCATTGTGTGCGTGGGGATTCCCGCCCCGTCATCCCGATCGGGCGGCCGATCGCCAACATCGCGATCCACCTGCTCGACACCGCCGGAAATCCGGTTCCGGTCGGGGTGCCCGGTGAACTGTGCATCGGCGGCGTCGGCGTGGCCCGCGGCTACCTGAACCGGCCGGAAGCCACCGCCGCAGCATTCGGCGACGACCCGTTCAGCTCTGAGCCTGGCGCCCTGCTCTACCGCACCGGCGACCTGGCCCGGTATCTGCCCGACGGCAACATCGAGTACCTGGGCCGCCGCGACGACCAGGTCAAGATCAACGGTTTCCGGATCGAGCTCGGTGAGGTGGAGGCCGCGCTGGCCAAGCACCCCGGTATCGCCGAATGTGCGGTGGTGGCACGCAAAGACGCCTCCGGTACTACCCAGCTGATCGCCCACCTCGTGCCGGTCGCGGCGGCGCCGGGCACCGCGGAGCTGCGGCGCTTCCTGCTGAACCTGCTGCCGGCGGCCATGGTGCCCGCGGTGTTCCGCACCACCGACCTGCTCCCGTTGTCGCCCAGCGGCAAGGTGGACCGCCGTGCGCTGCTGGCCATCGACGAGGATCTCGATGCGGTGCCGACGGAATTCGTCGCACCGCGCAACCGCACCGAAGAGGCGCTGGCGAAGATCTGGCGCGAGGTGCTCGACACCGACCGCGTGGGCGTCACCGACGACTTCTTCGCGCTCGGCGGGGCCTCCACCCAGGCCCTGGAGGTCGCGGTGCGGGTGGGTGAGCTCGGCATGGAGCTGCGCCCGGAGTCGATGTTCGTCTACGGCACCATTGCCGAGCTAGCGGAAGAGTTCGGCCCGATCGGCGAGGACGCCACTGCCGAGCCCGCGACCGCCCCGGTCGCCGCGGAGACGCCCACCACGCCGAAACCCGTTGCGGCGCCAGTGATCAAACCCGCCCATACCGGCCCGGCGCGCAACGTCGTGATCGAAAGCCTCGGCGTGTACCTGCCGCCCCGGGCGGTCTCTACCGAACAGGTGCTGGCCGACTGTGTCAACGAGGTGCGGATCCCGCTGGAGCGGCTCACCGGCATCAAGAACCGGCGGATGGCCGGAGTCGACGAGTTCTCGATCGACTTGGGGCGCAAGGCGATCAGCGACTGCCTGTCCCGGTCAAGCTACGCCCCCGAAGAGATCGACCTGGTCATCGCTTGCAACATCTCCCGGTGCGACGGCCCGGAGCACATGTTCACCTTCGAGCCCAGCACCGCCTCCCAGTTGCGTGATCAGCTGGGGCTGACCCACGCGGTCTGCTTCGACATCAACAACGCCTGCGCGGGCATGTTCACCGGCATCAGTGTGGCCCAGGACTTCCTCAAGACCCAGCTGGTGCGCAACGCGCTGGTGGTCAGCGGTGAGTACATCAGCCACATCACCGGAACCGCGCAGCAGGAGATCGACGGGCCGATGGACCCGCGGCTGGCCTGCCTGACCGTCGGCGACGCCGGCGCGGCGGTGGTGCTCGAACTCGGAGCCGGCGATCGCGTCGGTTTCCACGACCTCGACCTGGCCACCTACAGCGAATTCGCCAAGTTGTGCATCGCCAAGGCCACCGAGGGCCCGCACGGCGGCGCCATCATGGTCACCGACTCGGTCACCCAGACCGCGATCGCGGTGAAGCACTCGGTGCCCTACGTCGCCGCGGTGATGCAGCGGCACGGCTGGCGGCCCGAGACGGCCGATCAGTTGCTGATGCACCAGACCTCCGAAGCGTCGATCAACGACGCCATCCTGACCATCAACCGGGTCTTCGGGGCGGGCGCGGCCAGCCGCGCCAACACCATCTGCAACCTGGCCGAGCGCGGTAACACTGCCACCACAACGCATTTCGTCGCGCTATACGACTATATCAATGCGGGCCGGATCAACTCCGGCGACAACGTGGTGCTGTCGATCACCGGATCCGGACAGACCATCGGCACCGGGCTGTACACCTTCGACGACCTGCCCGACCGGATGCGACGTGCCACCAAGGGCCAGTCCGCCCGTGCGGCCCGGTCCACAAACGGCCGCCGGGAGCTGCCGGCGACGCCACGGGTGCGTATCGAGGGGATCGGCACCGCCGCGGCCGGTCAGGGCCGGCCGAGCTCCATCGCGTTCGCGGTGGATGCGGCCAGGGCCTGCCTTGAGGACAGCGGTGTGGACGCCTCCCAGGTCGGCCTGATGATCCACGCCGGCATCTACCGCGACGACTTCCTGTCCGAGCCGGCGGTCGCCACCCTGGTGGCCGGCGAGGTCGGCATCAACGCCGAGCCGGAGTCCGCGGATGCACCCAAGACCTTCGCCTTCGACATCCTCAACGGGGCAGTCGGTTTCCTCAACGGCTGTCATGTCGCCGCCGGCATGATCGGCGCCGGCCGGACCGGTCACGCCATGGTGCTGGCTTCGGAGGTGGAGAACAACACCGTCGAGAGCGGCTACCCGCGCAGGGGCGTCCAGGAGACCGGGTCGGCGATCATGCTGAGCCCCAGCAGCGGCCCGGAGGGCTTCGGCCGGTTCGTCTTCGAACACCATCCGGAGTACCGCCAGGCGCTGGCCACCCACACCCAGGAGCGCGACGGCCGGACCTGGCTGCGGGTGGACCGCGACCCCAACCTGTCGGCGATCTACGTGAGCTGCCTGCCGGCCGCGGTCAAACAGCTGCTGAGTCTGGAGGCCCTGGATCCCGGGGACATCGCGCTGGTGTTGCCGCCGTATCTGCCCGGTGCGGCCCTCGACGACCTTGCCGCGCGGATCGGGGTGGACCGCTCGCGGTTCGTCGACCTGGAGGCGCAGGGCCAGACCACGGACCCGTTCACCTCGACCCTGCCCTATCAGATCCTCGACGCTCGGCGGCGCGGTCTGGTCAAGCCGGGCGACGTGGCGCTGATCATGGCCGTCGGTTCCGGCGTCGAGGTCGGCTGCACCACCTACCGGTTCTGACCCCGTGCGGGCATTCGTCACCGGGGGAACCGGATTCGTCGGCTCGAACCTGGTGGCCGCATTGCTCGATCGCGGTATTCAAGTGCGGGTGTTGCGGCGCTCGACGTCGCCGATGGCAGCCCTCGAAGGGCTGGACTGCGAAACCCGGGTCGGTGACGTACTCGATGGTGTCGACGCGCTGGCCGAGGCGATGGCGGACTGTGACTGGGTGTTCCACACCGCGGCGATCTCGGACTACTGGCGGTACCGCACCCAGACCCGGTTGTACCGCACCAACGTCGACGGCACCCGCGACATGGCCGCTGCCGCCCGGCAGGCCGGGGTGAAACGTTTCGTCTACACCAGTTCGCTTGCCGCCCTGGGCGTTCCCGCGCGGGGCCAGCTGCTGGTGGAGACCGACGAGTTCAACATCCGCCCCCGGAAATTCCCCTACGGGCACAGCAAGCATCTCGCCGAGGCCGAACTGCGCAAGGAAGTGGCGGCGGGTTTGCCCGCGGTGATCGTCAACCCGTCGGTGGTGATCGGTCCCCGCGACGTCAACCGCATCGCCAGCGCGATGCTCGTCGAAGCGCAGCGCGGCCGGCTGTGGTTCGCCGCTCCGGGTGGCACCAACTTCGTGTCGGTCGACGACGTGGTGGCAGGCCACATCGCGGCCGCTGAACGGGGACGGGTCGGCGAACGCTACATTCTGGGCGGTGAGAACCTGTCGTTCCGTGCGGTGTTCACGGCCGCGAACGAGCTCTTCGACCGGGGCGCTCCGTCGGTTGTGTTGCCCCGCTGGGTAATTCCAGTGGCTGCGGCGGGCGTGAGTGCCGCTCGGACTGTCGTGGGCCCGCGGTTGCCGATCGATGCCCGCCAGATGCGCCTGTCGCTGGCCGAGATCTACGCCGATCCGGGCAAGTCCCACAACGAATTGGGGGTGCCGTTCACACCGTTTCGCACCGCGCTGCGCAGCGGCTACGAGTGGTATCGCGACAACGGCTACCTGGACGGGTAACCTGACGGGCTTTTAGCGACAGCGGGTGTCAGCCTGCCTGTTTCCACTCGTCCTCGGGGAGAGGGTCGTCGTCGCCGTCTGCATGAGGCCGCCGGTGGTAGTCGAGGACGGCCTCGATGAAGTGGAACGGGTTGGTGCGTGGTTGGCCGTGGTCGAGCTTGGGTGGCGGGATCCATTCGACCCGGCCGGTGTCGCCGAGTCTGGTCAACCAGCCCTGTTCGCTGGCCATCCGGTTGTCCGGCGCGCACGCCAACGCGAGTTCGTCGACATCGGTCTGTCCGTTTGTGGCCCAGTCGTTTTCGAGGTGGTGGGCCTGGGACAGATACCCCGAGACCGTACATCCTGGGCGGGTGCAGCCGCGGTCGCGTGCATGCAGCACGATGCGCTGATCTCCTGAGGCGAGGCGTTTGCTGCGGCCCAGCCACAAGGCCCGGCCCCTTCCCGTCGAAGATGCTCAGGTAGTGGTAGGCGTGGGAAGCCATGCGCAGCAGATCACCCATGGGCAGCAGGCTGCCACCGGCGGTGTGTGCCTTGCCGGTGATCGGGGATTCGGTCCGCGGCGTATGCCCGGTCGCGGCCTGCAGCTCGGCCAGGGTGGTCGAGACGATCACGGACACCGGCAACCCGTTGAGTCGGCCCAGATCCCCACAGGCCAGGGTGGCGCGTAGGGCGGCGAGCAGGGCATCGTGTTGGCGCTGATCGCGGGTGCGGTGGTCGTGCTGGATCTGGTCCTGGCTGGGTGTGCCGGAGACGCAGGGTTACTCGTCGGCGGAGTTGCACATCCCCGGGGCGGCCAGTTTGGCCAGCATCGGCTCGAGGGTGGCCCGCAATTCCGGGCTGATCTTGCCGGACAGGCTGCTCAATCCGTCGGCTCGTTGCGGCCCCAGCCGTAGCCCGCGCTGGGCGTGACGTCGGCGGTCGTCGGGCTCGTCGCCGTCTTGATCCAGAACGGCGATCAGGTGCACCGCCAACCGCCCGAAGGTCTCGGGGGCGAACAGCGTCGCCAGTTCCGCCAGGTCACGCTCGGCGCGCTCCCGATCCTTCACATCGATCGTGGTGGGGATCTTCTCCATCGCCTTGCGGGCGATCGCCATCTGCTCGGGCCCTATCTGCCCGGCCGCCTGCGCGGCAGCCAGGCTGGGCAGCACCGGGTCGAGCGGCTCACCGCTCATGGCGGTGCGCGGACCCAGGTCGGCGGCCTCGGCGATCCGCCGGCGGGCTTCTGCCGCGCTGATTCGCAACCGCTCACTCAATGCCTTGGCCAGCGAACACCCGGCCAACACCTCGCTATGGCCCTCGGCCACGAAGCGGGCCACGATCCGATGATCGATCGCGGGTGCCTGCCACGCCAACACCTCCCGGCGGGCCAGTACCTCCACCAGTTCCTCGGGGCTCAGCGCATCAAACGAACACTGCGCCAACTGGGCATTGATCGCTTCCTGCGCAGCCAGACACCCCAGAATGGTGTCCCGATCGGCGAGCGCATCCCTACCCATACATCGAACATTAGTGCGACTCTCCGACAGGAAATCCCCGGTCCGACCCGCCCGGATTAAGGAACCGGTGAGAAAATCGGGTCTGTACGGGTCCGGGCTCCCCATCGGCGATCGAAGGCTCCGATAGTGTCGATCCACTGGCACGTCACCGGAAGGGAGACACCATGGCTGTAACCGTTGTCGACGCGGGGCCCCGGCAGGTCAGCCGGTCGGTGGAGGTGGCGGCTCCGGCGGCCGAACTGTTCGCGATGGCGGCCGACCCGCGCCGCCATCGGGAACTGGACGGGTCGGGCACCGTCCGCGACAACGTCAAGGCGCCCGCCGAAATCACTGTCGGGTCGAAGTTTTCGACGAACATGAAGATGTTCGGGGTGCCCTACCGCATCACCAGCACCGTGACCGCGTTCGAGCCGGACCGGTTGGTCGAGTGGCGCCACCCGGAGGGTCATCGCTGGCGGTGGGAGTTCGAGCCCATCTCACCGAGCCTGACCAGGGTCACCGAGACGTTCGACTACCGCAACGGCGGCGCGCTCAAGTTGAAGTTCTACCAGCTGACCCGGTCCGCCAAGACCAATGCCGCCGGTATCGAGGCGACGCTGAGGAGGCTGCGCGAGCGCTACCTTATGTAGCGCTTCAGCTGACCTGCGACAGCAGCGTCTCGGTCGGGGGCCGGCGCTGAATCCACGGTCGCACCGACTCTATTTGTGCCGCAAGCGAAATCAGGGTCGCCTCGTCATTGGCCCGTGCCACCAGATGCACCGCCTCGGGGACGCCGTCGGCGGCGATCCCGGTCGGGACCGACATCGCCGGCTGGCCGCTGTAGCACTGCGGGAAGGTGAACGGGATGAACTTCAGCATCCGCAGCATCGCGCGGGCCGGACCGAAACCCTCGAAATAACCCACCCGGACCGGCGGGATCGCCAGCACCGGGGTCATCAAGATGTCGAAGTCGGCGATCGGGCGCTGCGAGCGGGCGGTGATCCGGGGCTCGGCGGCCACCGCCCGCCCGGCGAGCCAGTCCGGGACTAGGCGGCTGGTGCGGGCCTCGGCCTGCATCCGCCGCTCCAGCAGTTCGGTCTCGGGGAGCCGTTCGATCTCGTGGGCGAACCCGTTCATGAACAGCGCGAGCACCGCGGCGATACCCACCACCGGATAGACCGGGTCGCGCTCGACGACCTCGTGGCCCAGTGAGCGCAACAACTCCGCGGTCTCGCGCACCGGGCGGCGCACCTCGTCGCTGACGTGCACCGGTACCACCGGCTTGAACGACATTGCGATCCGCAGCGGCCGGGTCGGCGCCCGCAGCGCGTCGATCAGCGGCGGTGCCGGTGGCGGCGAAGGGATTTCGTCGTCGGGTTCGGGGCCGGTCATCGCGTCGTGCAGCAGCGCGGCGTCGACGACGCTGCGGGCCAGCGGCCCGATGTGGTTGAGGCCGTGGAACCGGTAGGCCCGTTCGGGCGACTCCTTGGTGCTGATCCGTCCGCGCTGGCCCTTCAGGCCGACCAGCCCGCAGCAGGCGGCCGGAATGCGGACCGAGCCGCCGCTGTCGCTGCCGGTGGCGCCGGGCACCATCCCGGCGGCCACCGCGGCGGCCGAGCCGCCGCTGGAGCCGCCCGGGGTCCGGTAGAGATCCCACGGGTTGCGGGTCACCCCCCAGGTCGCCGATTCGCAGACCGGGTAGGCGCCGAACTCCGAGAGGTGGGTCTTGCCGATGATCACCGCGCCGGCGGCGCGCAGCCGGCGCACCGCCGCGCTGTCGGCACTCGCCGGGCCGACGTCGATTCCGGTGCCGCACATGGACGAAACGCCCGCCACGTCGGTGTCGTCCTTGACCGCGATCGGCACGCCGGCCAGCGGCAGCACCTCGCCGGCGGCAAGCCGGCGCTCGACCTGCGCGGCTTCGGCCATCGCCGTGTCGCCGAGCACCGTGCGAAACACGTTCAGCACCGGGTCAAGTCGGGCGATCCGATCCAGGTACAGCGTCACCAATTCGCGCGGGGACACCTCGCGCTCCCGCACCAGCTGCGCCAAACGCGCGACGCCGGCAAAAGCCAACCCATCATCGTGCGCGCCCGACATGCCTGCGTCCTTTCCCCCGGACCACAATACCCAGTTTGCGCTGCGGAAACGTGTGCCGATGGTGGCGACACACTGTGAACTGCGAACGTCAGCCCGCTGGCCTGATGTTGTGGTTGAGGGTGAACCGATTGTCCGGGTCCAGGCGCGCCTTGAGGTCGGCGAGGCGCTGATAACCGGCGTCGCCGAACGTCGCCCGGATGCGGTCTTGCCCTTCATCTCCGACGAAGTTCAGGTAGGCGCCGGCCGGGCCGAGCGGGCGCAGGATCTCGAAGGCCTGACCGGCCCACGCGGTGCAGCGCGCGGTGTCGGCCGGGTCGGTCCAGGTCGTCATCAGATGAATGATGTACGGGTGTTCCCGGGTGGCCACGGCCGTCGCCTCCGGCGGCACCCGGCTGGCGTACCCGCCGAGCCGAATCAGGTGCAGCCGGGTCTGCGCCGAGGGCCGCGAGCGGCCGAGCACGGCGATGCGGCGGATCGCCTCGTCGGTCAGTTCGGTGACGAACAACGACTTCCAGTAGTTCAACCAGCCGAACGGCGCGGTCTGGTCGATGGCCTGCTGCCAGGTCGGGTATTCCAGCTTGTGCTGCAGGGCCAGCACGGGTTTGGTGGCCGCACCGCGGACGTTCAGCAGGGCACGGGTGTCGTCGACGCCGGTGGAGTCGGTGCGCGTCGAGCAGCCCAGGATGTTGACCAGCGACTGACCGGACTTGAGGTCGGTGGAGAAGTCCAGAATGGACGCCAGGTGATCCGGGGCGTTGTCCATCTGGGCCCGGAAGTGCTTCAGGGCGGCCTCGGCCTCGGAGTCGGCGTAGGACTGCACGCCGGCCACCACCGAATCGAGCGGGTGCAGCCGCAGCGTGAACTGCGCGACGACGCCGAAGTTGCCGCCCCCGCCGCGCAGCCCCCACAGCACGTCGGCGTTCTCGGTCTCGCTGACCGTCAGCACCTCACCGGATGCCAGCACCAATTCCGCGCCGATGAGGTTGTCGCAGGTCATGCCGTGGGCGCGGGACAGCCACCCGATGCCGCCGCCGAGCGAGAAGCCGCCGACACCCGTCGTCGACACCACCCCGCCGGGGCAGGCCAGGCCGTACCGGCTGGTGACCGGGTCGACGTCGCCCCAGGTGGCGCCCGCGTCGACGTAGGCGACCCGCGCCTGCGCGTCGACGCGTACCCCGCGCATCTGCGTCAGGTCGATGACGACGCCGCCGTCGGTGGTCGAGTGGCCGGCGACGCTGTGGCCGCCGCCGCGCACCGCGATCTCGGCGCCGGCGTCCACGGCATAGCGCACCGCGGCGACGATGTCGTCGCGTGAACGGCACTGCAGCACCATCCGCGGCCGCTTGTCGATCATGCCGTTGAACACCTGACGCACCTCGTCGTAACGGGCGTCGTCGGGGTAGATGGCGTCACCGGTGAAACCCGGCACCGTGGAGGCGGTCGCGGTCATTGCATCCTTTCCGTCACTCGTCGCGAAGCTCGGTCGCCGGGGTGGAGCGGGTGGACTTCCACGCCGGAATGATGGCCGCGAAGACCGCGGCGACGGTGGCCAGCACCGCATACATCACCGCGTCGGTCCAGGGGAACACCAGCGGGGTGATCAGGCCGACGTTGACGACGGCCGCCCGCCGAACCGCTTCGGAGATCGCGATCGACAACACCGCGCCGAACAGCCCGCCGGCCGCGCCGGCGACGACGGCTTCGACCGTGGTGATGCTGAAGACCCGGAGCCGGGTGGCGCCCAGCGCCTGGATCAGCGCCACCTCGCGCTTGCGGCGGATGCCGACCAGCAACAGCGTCGACAACACCGACACGAACGCGATGGCGAGCAGGCCGTACTTGAGGGTGTTCAGCGGTGTGAGGTACCGGCCGATCGAGGTCGCGATCTCCGAGGCGTAGCCGGCGGTGTCCACCGCGGTCACCGGCTGGTCGAACTTTGCGGCCCCGATGGTGTCGATGACCTGCTCGGCGGTGAACCCCGCCGCCGGGGTGGCGAAGATCAGGCCGGCGGGCTGGGGGCCGTAGATCTGTTCGGCGATCGAGTACGGCATGTATATCCGGCGCCCACCGTATTCGGGGGTGGCCACAATTGTGCCGATACTCATGGCCTGCGCGTCGAGTCCACTTCCAAAGACCAAAATGTCACCGATGTGGAGATTTTTCTCTCTGGCGAGGACGCTGCCGACGACGAGCTGATTGGCTTTCTGGCTCGCCTCCGGCGATTGCCCGGCGAGTAATCCGAACGGGAATGTCGGTCGGTCCTGGGCCTGAATATGCGCCAGCGACCCGTCTTTGAGGCTGATCTCGATTTCAGCCATCCGCTCGATTTTGTCCACACCGGTCAACGAGTTGAGTTTGTTGACCGTCTGCGGGGCGAATCGGGCGTCAATGGGCCCGTAATCGGCGAAGCGCGTCGTGGTGACGGCAATGCGCCCGTCGGACTGCGATTCGGCGACCCGGGTCGCGCCGATGTGAATCGCGACCAGGAAGCCGGAGAGCAGGATCGCGACCACGACCGGCACCGCGATGGCGCCCGAGATCGCCGCGGTACGTGAACGGTCCGAGCGCAGCGCGTTGAGGGCGATGGTCAGCGTCGCCCCGCGCGACTTGCTCGGCTTCGTCTGCAGGCTGGTGATGGCCTGGGCGCTCAGGTACGCCGTGGCCAGCAGCAGGCCGATGATCGCGACCACGGCGCCGGCGTCGGCGAGGGCGGCCTGCCAGGGCACCAGCGCCCCGGACAGCGTGGCCATCCGGGCCGCGATCACCCCGGTCAGTCCGATCGCCAGCAGTAGCAGCGCCTTGGACCAGATCTTGCGCCCGGTGGTCTGTTCTTGGGCCGCCCGCCCGGACAGTTCGGCCGCGATCGGGGTGTTGGACGCCGACAGCGACGGGCCCACCGCGGCCACCACCGCCAACACGATGCCGGCCAGGACACCGACCACCAGGATCACCGGTTTGAGGACCACCGGCACGGTGACGCCGACGAACCGTTCGGTCAGCTCGCTGGCGCTGGCCACGATCGGCTCGGAGATGATGATGCCGGTCAGCACGCCCATCGCCGATCCCGCCGCGCCCAGCAGGGCGGCTTCGCTGAGGAACCCGGTCATGATCGAGGCCGGTGAGGCCCCCAATGCGGAGGCGATCGCGATCTCGCGGCGGCGTTCCTCCACCGACAGGCGGGTGATCTGCGTGATCAGGATGACCCCGACACCGACGGAGATCAGGGCGAAAATCCCCAGCAGGGGCAGCAGCACGTCGTTGACGTTGTAGCCCCGCGCCGGTTCGCTGCGAGGCTGCACGCTGTAGGTGGGCCCGAGGGTGGTCTTCAGCTGCTGCTGGACCTGGGCGGGGTCGGCGCCGTCGTCCAGGGTCACATACACCATGTCCACCCGGTCGCCGCGGGCGAACTGCACCTTGGCCATGCTCATCGGCAGCACCGTGACCAGGCCGTTGTTGACGTCGTCCAGGTCCTCCACCCGCTGGAACTTGTCCATTGCCAGCTGCCCGACGTCGGTGACCAGGGTCGCCGAGGAGTCCAGCGAGTCGCCGAGCGTGCGCGAGATCGCCGGCGGCGGCTCCTGCTGGCCGGCCTGGCAGACCTTCGGGTCGACGATCCACTGCGCCGAGCAGTCCACGCCCAGGCCCAGCCCGAAGCTCTCCTTGCCGTCGTTGCGGATCATCGTCACGCCGCGGATGACCGGGACCACCGCTGCCACCCCGGGCACCGAACGGGCGTGGTCGACGACGGCCGGGCTGATGCCGCCGCGGGTCGCGGCACCGACCACCCGCAGCGGAGCGGGGCCGGCGATCTGATAGCCGACGTCGTCGATGGCCTTGGAGACGCTGGTGACCTCGATCATGACGGCCACCACGACGGCCACCCCGCCGCCGAGGGAGAACGCGGCCAGTGCGGCCCGGAAAGCGTGTTTACGAACGGCCCGGAAATTGATGATCCGGAGCAGGCCGAAAGTGGCCGCTAATGTTCCGCGAGCCATGTCACATTGTTGGGCGTGTGAGCCATTCCACTATCGCTCTCGATTTCGCCGTCGAGTAGCGAAACAAGACGCGGGGCATCGTCGGCGATTTTCCGATCGTGAGTCACCAGAACAATGGTCTGGCCCGCCGCATTCAAATTGTAAAGCGCGTCGATCACGCGATGGCCATTAAGGGTGTCGAGATTACCGGTGGGTTCGTCGGCCAGAATTACGTCGGGTTTCATGAAAAGCGCGCGGGCGACGGCCACGCGCTGTTGTTCACCGCCGGACAATTCCGACGGCACCCGCTTGGATTTCGCCGCCAGCCCGACCTGGTCCAGCAGGCTCATCGCGTGGGCGTACTGCGAGCGACCGGATTTGCCGGCCAGCAGGCCCGGGAGCATGACGTTCTCCACCACCGACAGGCCCGCTAGGAGGTTGAATGCCTGGAAGACGTAGCCGAGGGTCTGACATCGCACGGCGGCCAACTGCCGGCGCGAGAGCTGGGAGACGCTTTGGCCGTTGATCAGAACATCGCCGCTGGTCGGCATGTCCAGCAGGCCGAGAATGCTCAGCAGCGTCGACTTGCCCGAGCCCGACGGCCCGACCAGCGCGACGAATTCCCCGCGGGTTATCTGGATATCGATGTTGCGCAATACCGGTGTGGCCGTATCGCCTTCACCGAACTGTTTGTAGAGATTGCGCGCTTCCAGAACCACAGGCGGTCTAAGAACGACCGGCGGCGTCTGGCCGTTATGGTCGAGCTCCACGGTGTGCATGTCGGTCCTGATCATGAATCTCCAACGGCGTGTGTAATACCCCGATCATGCCCCTATTGGGCGAGTTCCTCAATTCTTTGCGCACTCCGATGATGCTGCGCTACCGGGGAGCCCGCAGACGATCATACCGACCTGAGCCGCTCGCCAAAAATCATTCCTTCGTGACCCCGCCCACCATTGACGGCCCTGGTGGGCGGGTCTTCCGGCGGACATCGGCGACGCCGGTACCCCGGTTTCGGCGAGAAATACTCTGACCTGCGGCTAATCGTTCACCGACCGCGAGCCATCGAATTAAGCCTCGCGCTGTTCGGATTGGTGGGCGGCGCCGGTTGCCGGGTGCACGGCCACCAACCCCAGTTCGTTGCGCCGCTGGCAGATCGTCGCCAACTCGGCGTAGGCCTTGGCGCCCAGCAATTCGGTGAGTTCGGGCGCCAGGCTCTGCCACACCTGCCTGGTGCCGACGTGGGCCGCCGGGTCGCCGGTGCAGTACCAGTGCAGATCCTCACCGCCCGGGCCCCAGCCCCGCCGGTCGAACTCGGTGATCGTGGTCTTGAGGATCTCGGTGTCGTCGGGGCGCGTCACCCACTCCTGGCTGCGCCGAATCGGCAGCTGCCAGCACACGTCCGGCTTCATGGTCAGCGGTTCCACCCCGAGCCGGACCGCCTTGATGTGCAGCGCACAGCCCGCACCGCCGGCGAACCCGGGCCGGTTCAGGAAGATGCAGGCGCCCTTGACGGTTCGGGTGCGCAGTTGTTCCTCGCCGTCGTTCTCGTCGTACTCCAGGTAGCCCTTCTTGCCCAGGCCCTTCTCGCGCAGCTGCCAGTCGGCATCGGTCAGCTGCGCCACGGCGTCATCGAGCTTGGCGCGGTCGTCGTCGTCACACAGGAACGCACCGTGCGAACAGCACCCGTCGTCGGGCCGGCCGGCCACGATGCCCCGGCAGGCCGGCGTGCCGAACACGCACGTCCAACGGGACAACAGCCAGGTCAGGTCGGCCGCGATGAGGTGTTCGGGATTGTCCGGGTCATAGAACTCCACCCATTCACGAGGGAAGTCCAAGCCGACTTCACGCCGTTGGGGTGCTGATTGCGCGGGGGTCACAAAACTCCACGCTAGACCAGAAATTCGCGTGGTCTCACGTCGCCGATACCTCGCCCCGTTAAGTTGGGGGCGTGCGATTAGGCGTGCTCGACGTCGGCAGCAACACCGTCCACCTGCTGGTGGTCGATGCCCACCGGGGTGGTCACCCGACCCCGATGAGCTCGACCAAGGCCACGTTACGGCTGGCGGAGGCCACCGACAGCTCGGGCAAGATCACCCGGCGCGGTGCCGACAAACTGGTGTCCACGATCGGCGAATTCGCCACCATCGCAGCGAGTTCGGGCTGCGCGGAGCTGATGGCGTTCGCCACCTCGGCGGTGCGCGACGCGTCCAACTCCGAGGACGTGCTGGCGCGGGTGCGCACCGAGGCCGGGGTTCAGTTGCAGGTCCTGGAGGGCGAGGACGAGTCCCGCCTGACGTTCCTGGCGGTGCGCCGCTGGTTCGGCTGGAGCGCCGGGCGAATCATCAACCTCGACATCGGCGGCGGCTCGCTGGAAATGTCCAGCGGTCTCGACGAGGAACCGGAGGTGGCCCTGTCGCTGCCGCTGGGAGCCGGCCGGCTCACCCGGGAATGGCTGCCCGAAGACCCGCCCGGGCGGCGCCGGGTGGCGATGCTGCGGGACTGGCTGGACACCGAGTTGGCGGGCGCGGCCGCGACCGTCCTGGACGCCGGACCGCCCGACCTGGCGGTGGCCAGCTCCAAAACATTTCGTTCGCTGGCCCGGCTCACCGGTGCGGCGCCGTCGGCTGCCGGGCCGCGCGTTCGGCGCACATTGACCGCCGCCGGCCTTAGGCAGCTCATATCATTCATCTCTAGGATGACCACGGCAGATCGTGCCGAATTGGAAGGGGTGAGCGCCGAGCGGGCCCCGCAGATCGTGGCGGGTGCGCTGGTGGCGGAAGCGAGCATGCGAGCGCTGTCGATCGAAGCGGTTCAGATTTGCCCGTGGGCACTGCGGGAGGGTTTGATCCTGCGGCGGCTCGACCGGGAAGCCGACAGCGCCACCTTGCTCCAGTCCTCGTCCATGGGTATGGCGGTGGCCGGGCAGGTGGAAGGAGACCGTCGATGACTGGGCCCAAGCCTGATCCCCGCGACATCGAGACGCGGCCGATATCGGTCGCCGAACTGCTCGCCAAGAACGGGACGATCGGCTCCCCGCCGGTCACCGGGCGCCGTCGGCGCAGGCGCGGCAATGCCGACGCCGTCACGGTCGCCGAACTGACCGGCGAGATCCCCATCATCCGCGACGACCAGAACCCCCCGGACTACCAGAAGCCCCCGGAGCAGAGCGCCGCGGCCGAGCCATCGGGCAGCCCGAAAAGCGCAGACAGTTCCGACAGTTCCGGCGGCGAGCCGAGCGGCGGGCTGCTCATCGGTCCGGACCCCGGGTTCATCGAAGAGGAGCCGCCGGGCACCGGGCCGCGCCCCGTCGAGCAGGTGGAGTTCGCCAACCGCTCGGTTCCCGAGCCGCGCTGGCCCAAATCCCCGCCGCAGCCGCCGCGCGGTAGCGGCCCGCAGCAAAGCCCCTACCCGCGTCCGATGCGCCGGTCCGACCCGCCGGCCGCGGAGAACGGCCGACCTGCCGAGGCCCGACCGACGGGCTCCGGGGCGGAACAGATGCGACCCGACCCGGTCGACACCTACACCGACATCGAAGTCGACGTGATGGACACCGATGTGCGAGACGCCGACCTGCAGGTCGGCGACTCCGCCTATGTGCGCTCGGTCCTCAGCAAGGCCGGCAGCACCGAGCGGTCGGTCCGATCGGATTACGCCGCCGGCTCCGCGGAGCGCCCCGACACCGCGGACCTCGCCGAACCCGACGAGGCCGGCGCCGCCGAAACCGAGCACGCCGACGAGTACGCCGGCCCGACGGGACTGGTCGGCGGGGCGCTGGTGGTGCTGCAGTCGATGCTGGCGGTGGCGTTCGGCGGCGGATTGTTCATCGCCTTCGACCAGCTGTGGCGGTGGAACAGCATCGTGGCGCTGGTGCTCACGGTCCTGGTCACACTCGGCTTGGTGGCCGCCGTGCAGGCCGTCCGCAAGACCGTCGACATCGTCAGCACCTTGATCGCGGTGGCGGTCGGGCTGCTGGTCACCTTGGGGCCGCTGGCGCTGCACGCCAATTAGCCGGTCACTATTAGTTCGTGCGCCCCGCCATCAAGGTCGGATTGTCGACGGCTTCGGTTTACCCGCTGAGGGCCGAGGCCGCCTTCGAGTACGCGGCCCGGCTCGGCTACGACGGCGTCGAGCTAATGGTGTGGGGGGAGTCGGTCAGCCAGGACATCGGCGCGGTACGACGGCTGTCGCAGAAGTACCGGGTACCGGTGCTGTCGGTGCATGCACCGTGTCTGCTGATCTCGCAACGGGTCTGGGGCGCCAACCCGATCCACAAGCTGGAGCGCAGCGTCCGGGCCGCCGAACGGCTCGAGGCCCAGACCGTCGTGGTGCACCCGCCGTTCCGCTGGCAGCGGCGCTACGCCGAGGGATTCAGCGACCAGGTCGCCGAGCTGGAGACCAGAAGCGATGTCGCCGTGGCGGTGGAGAACATGTTCCCGTTCCGGACCGACCGGTTCTTCGGCGCCGATCAGTCCCGTGAGCGGATGCGCCGGCGCGGGGGCGGCCCCGGCGCGGGGATCTCGGCGTTCGCGCCGTCCTACGATCCGCTCGACGGCGGGCACGCGCACTACACGCTGGACTTGTCGCACACCGCGACGGCCGGCACCGACGCCCTGGAGATGGCCCGCCGGATGGGATCAGGCCTGACGCACCTGCACCTGTGCGACGGCACCGGGCTGCCGGCCGATGAGCATCTGGTGCCCGGCCGCGGCGATCAGCCGACCGTCGAGGTGTGCCAGATGTTGGCCGCCGGCGACTTCACCGGGCACGTGGTGCTGGAGGTGACCACCTCCCAGGCGCGTTCGCCGCACGAGCGTGAGGCGTTGTTGATCGAGTCGCTACAGTTCGCTCGCACGCACCTGCTGCGCTGATCGCCGGATCGCTGAGACCCAAGGAGCCCACGCGTGACCTCATCCACGCTGTTCACCGATGCCATGGCCCTGGTGCGCCTCGACGGGGACGAGCATGTCGCGTCGTTTGCCGGAGAGCTGAACGAGCACTGGACCATCGGCCCGAAGGTGCACGGTGGTGCGATGCTGGCGTTGTGCGCCAACGCCGCCCGCTTGGCGTGCGGCGCCCCTTCGGATGCGCTGCAGCCGGTCGCGGTGTCCGCCAGCTACCTGTGGGCGCCCGACCCCGGACCGATGCAGTTGTCGACGACGATCCGCAAGCGCGGCCGCCGGGTCAGCCTCGTCGACGTCGAACTCAACCAGGGCCAGCGCACCGCGGTGCGCGCCGTCGTCACGCTGGGCGAGCCGGAGCACCAGGCGCCGCCACTGCTGTCGTTCAACCCGGTGGTGCCGTTGATGACGCCGGAGCCGCCGCCCGGCTTGGAGCCGATCGGTCCGGGCCATCCGATGGAGCACATCGTGCATCTGGCGCACGGCTGCGATATCCGGCCGGCGCTGACCACGCTCGGCCCCCGCTCGGACGGAGGCCCGCCGGTGATCGAGATGTGGGTGCGGCCCAAAGACGCCGCACCCGATGTGTTGTTCGCGCTGCTGTGCGGCGATGTGTCGGCGCCGGTGACCTTCGCCGTCGATCGCAATGGCTGGGCGCCTACGGTGCAGCTCACCGCCTACCTGCGGGCCGTCCCGGCCGACGGGTGGCTGCGGGTGATCTGCAGCTGCGTGCAGATCGGTCAGGACTGGTTCGACGAGGACCACACCGTCGTCGACTGCGAGGGCCGGATCGTGGTGCAGTCCCGGCAGCTGGCGATGGTTCCCGCCCGCTAGCGCGTCCCCGAGGGGGCCCAAAGGGTGGTATCTGCCATGCTGTCGCCATGGCCAGAATCGCGATCATCGGCGGCGGCAACATGGGCGAAGCCCTGCTGGCGGGTTTGCTCGCGGCGGGACGCCCGGTCAAGGACCTGGTGGTCGCCGAGCGGTTCGGTGATCGGGCCCGCCAGCTGTCTGAGAAGTATTCGGTGCTGGTGACATCGGTCGCCGACGCGATGGAGAACGCGTCCATCGTGGTCGTCGCGGTGAAGCCGCAGGACGTGGACTCCGTCGTCGCCGAGTTCGCCAAGAACGTCACCGCCGCCTCCGGTGACAGCCCCGAGCAGGTGCTGGTGTCGATCGTGGCCGGTGTCACCACCGGGTACGTGGAGTCCAAGCTGCCGGCGGGGGCCGCGGTCATCCGGGTGATGCCCAACACCCCGGTCAAGGTCGGCGCCGGGGCCAGCGCGCTGGCCAAGGGCCGATTCCCCAGCGCCGAGCAGGTCGACCAGGTCGCCGCGCTGTTCGAGTGCGTCGGCACGGTGGCGATCGTCCCGGAAGACCAGCTGGACGCGGTCACCGCGGTCTCGGGGTCCGGACCGGCGTACTTCTTCTTGATGGTGGAGGCGTTGGTGGATGCCGGGGTGGCGGCCGGGCTGAGCCGGCAGGCCGCCACCGATCTGGCCGTGCAGACCATGGCCGGGGCGGCGCAGATGCTTGTGGACGGACGCAGCGAGACGGCGGGGACCGCGGTCATCGACACCGGCCCGGCGCAGCTGAGAGCGATGGTGACCTCCCCCGGGGGGACCACCGCGGCCGCCCTGCGCGAACTGGAGGCGGGAGGCCTGCGGACCTCGGTCGATCGGGCGGTCCAGGCCGCAAAAACACGCTCTGAACAGCTAAGAATTACATCAGAGTAATTCACTTATTTTTCACATATTGCCCCTCACCCGTCGCAGGAACCCCATTCGTCCCGCTATTCTCCTCTATGTCTGTGCGTGTGGGCGCAGCGGAGGGGAAGCCGCTGGGACTGCACGTGCCTGATTGAAATGGGTAACGATGACGTCTGCGAACGGGCCTTCGGCACGAGACTCGTCTGGCGGCAGGGCGGCACGGGATGCCGGCCCTGCCGAGGCGGGTCGGACACAATTTCTCACCGTGGCCGAGGTGGCTGCATTGATGCGGGTCAGCAAGATGACGGTGTACCGCCTGGTGCACAACGGCGAGCTGCCCGCGGTACGGGTGGGACGGTCCTTCCGGGTGCACGCCAAGGCGGTGCACGACCTGTTGGAGACCTCCTTCTTCGACGCGGGCTGACCGCCACTCGACAGATAAGCGCCCCCCGGGCGTCGCCGCACGGCGACGCCCGGGGTCGGCTGTGTCGTCGGTCCGCCTCGGGTGCCGGTTTTCTGTCCCGCCCTGGTCTACGGGTAAAGTGACCGGGTCGAGCAAGTTCGCCCAGCGCCCCACCGGCGGCGCGGGCAGAAGCAGATAGCGGAGTTCATGGGTTCAGTCATCAAGAAGCGGCGCAAGCGCATGTCGAAGAAGAAGCACCGCAAGCTGCTTCGCCGTACCCGGGTTCAGCGCAGAAAACTCGGTAAGTAACCCACCGGGCCGCAGGCCCCGGGTTCCCGGCCGGGGCGGCCGATCGCCGGTACTGCTTTTCTCCGGTGGCCGTTAGGCTTGCGGAGTGGACGAGGCCGGCCCCCCGAGCGACAGCACGCGAAGCGACGTCCGGCACTACCCCAAGGTTGTGTTGGTTACCGGCGCATGCCGGTTCCTGGGCGGCTATCTGACCGCCCGGCTCACGCAGAACCCCTTGATCAACCGGGTCATCGCGGTGGACGCGGTGATGCCGAGCAAGGACATGCTGCGCCGAATGGGACGCGCCGAATTCGTCCGCGCCGACATACGCAATCCCTTTATCGCCAAGGTGATTCGAAACAGCGAGGTCGACACCGTGGTGCACGCGGCCGCAGCGTCGTATGTGCCGCGCTCCGGCGGCGGGGCGGCGCTGAAGGAGCTCAACGTGATGGGCGCCATGCAGCTTTTCGCCGCCTGCCAGAAAGCGCCCTCGGTGCGCCGGGTGGTGCTCAAGTCGACCTCGGAGGTCTACGGCTCCTCCTCGCGTGACCCGGTCCTGTTCACCGAGGACAGCACCAGCCACCGGCCGCCCACTCAGGGGTTCCCCCGCGACAGCATCGACATCGAGGGCTACGCCCGCGGGCTGGCCCGGCGCCGGCCGGACATCGCGGTCACCATCTTGCGGATGGCCAACATGATCGGTCCGGCCATGGACACCGCGCTGTCGCGCTACCTCGAGGGCCCGGTGGTTCCGACGGTGCTGGGCCGCGACGCCCGCCTGCAGCTGCTGCACGAGCAGGACGCGCTGGGGGCGCTGGAACGGGCCACCATGGCCGGTAAGGCGGGCACCTTCAACATCGGCGCCGACGGCATCATCATGATGTCGCAGGCGATCCGCCGCTCGGGACGGATCCCGTTGCCGCTGCCCGGGGTGGGACTGTGGGCGCTGGATTCGCTGCGGCGGGCCAACAATTACACCGAGATCAACCGGGAGCAGCTGAACTATCTCAGCTTTGGTCGCGTGATGGATACGACTAGAATGCGAACCGACCTCGGGTACAGCACGAAGTGGACAACTGCCGAGGCATTTGATGACTACGTGCGGGGACGGGGTCTCAACCCGATCATCGACCCCAAGTGGGTGGAGTCGGTGGAGCGGCGCGTGGTGAGCGTGGCGCAACGTCTAGGCGACATCGATGTCAACAAGGTGCGGGGAGGTTAACGCTATGGCTGGTGATTCCAAAGCCAAAGTCATTCCGCTGCACAAAAATTCGGGAGCCGCGCGGCGGCACCCCTCGACCTTGGCCGGCCCCTCGACCGAGCAGATCGTGGCAGTCGTCCGCGAGATCGACCAGCGCCGGGCCGCCGCGGGGTCGCCCGGCGCCGCGGCCGAACCGACGCCGAGCGAGTTCGCCCGGCGGGTGGCCGCGGTGGTCGCGTTTCTGCGGGAGCGGGTCACCGGCGACTACCAGGTCGACGAGTTCGGGTTCGACCCGCACTTCAACGAGGCGGTCGGGCTGCCGCTGCTGCGGCTCTTCTTCAACGAGTGGTTCCGGGTCGAGGTCAGTGGCATCGAGAACCTTCCGGTCGAGGGGCCGGCGCTGGTGGTGGCCAACCACGCCGGCGTGCTGCCGATGGACGCGCTGATGCTCTCGGTGGCGGTGCACGACCACCACCCGACCCATCGCGACTTGCGGATGCTCGGCGCGGACCTGGTGTTCGACCTGCCGCTGATCGGGCCGGCCGCCCGCAAGGCCGGCCACACCATGGCCTGCACCGTCGATGCCCACCGCCTGCTGGCGGCCGGCGAGCTGACCGCGGTGTTCCCGGAGGGCTACAAGGGTCTGGGCAAGCGGTTCAAGGACCGCTACAAGCTGCAGCGGTTCGGTCGCGGCGGCTTCGTCGCGGCGGCGTTGCACACCCAGGCGCCGATCGTGCCGTGCTCGATCGTCGGCTCCGAGGAGATCTACCCGATGATCGCCGACGTCAAGCTGCTGGCCCGGTTGCTCGGTGTGCCCTACTTCCCGATCACCCCGCTGTTCCCGTTGGCCGGCCCCGCCGGTCTGGTGCCGCTGCCGTCGAAGTGGCACATCGCCTTCGGTGAGCCGATCGAGACCACCGACTACGACGCCGGCGCCGCCGATGATCCGATGGTCACCTTCGAGCTGACCGATCAGGTCCGCGAGACGATTCAGCAGACGCTGTACCGGCTGCTGGCGGGCCGCCGCAACATGTTCTTCGGCTGACCACCCAACTTCTGCGCGAGCACCCAACTTCTGCGCGAGCACCCAACTTCTGCGCGAGCACCCAACTTCTGCGCGAGCGTGCGTGTTTGCCCGCGAAACGCCGCGGATAAACGTGCAACTGCGCACGCTCGCGAACGGAACCCCGGCTAGGACTTGCTGCGGTTGCGCATCGCCTCGATGGCGGCGATCGTCGCGGCCTCGGTGTCGGCGTCCTGGTTGACCGACTCGCCGAGCATGGTGACGACGCTGGTCACCACCGGGTCGCCGTTCTCATCGCTGACCTCGCTGCGGACCTCGCTGACCACCGTGCCGTGCGACTCGATCACCGAGTCCAGGTAGGTGTCGAAAAACAGCTTGTCGCCGGCCACGATCGGCCGGTGGAAGGTGAACTTCTGGTCGCGGTGCAGCACCCGGGCGATATTGATCGGGATGTCGAACTTTTCGAAGATCTCCAGCTGCACCTGACGTCCGGCGACCGCCAGGAACGTCAGCGACGCCACCAGGCCCGGGTGTCCGGCCTCGGTGGCGGCGGCCTCGTCGAAATGGGCCGGGTGGTCATCTTTGACGGAGCGGGCGAACTCCCGGATCTTCTCCCGGCCGACCTCGAAGTAGTCCGGGAACCGGTAATGCGTACCGATGATCCCCTGCGACTCGGTGTGTACTGCCATGCCGGTTTACCCTCCGCTCGCCGTGGTGTTCGGCGGGCGGAAGCTTATCAGCGTAAAGGTCAGGCGCGCTCGTTCCGGTGCGCCACGGTGCCTGTTGCGGGCGACCGGTCCTCGCGGCCTCCGCAAGCTACGGTCGCTCGTTCCGGTGCGCCACGGTGCCTGTTGCGGGCGACCGGTCCTCGCGGCCTCCGCAAGCTACGGTCGCTCGTTCCGGTGCGCCACGGCGGCAGCCAGGGCCCCACCGACCGCCCCCAGCGCCAGCGCCGACGGCACACCGATACGCGCCGCCCGCCGTGCGGTGCGGAAGTCGCGGATCTCCCAGCCCCGCTTGCGTGCCATCTCCCGCAGCGCCGCATCCGGGTTGATCGCGACCGCGGTGCCGACCAGCGACAGCATCGGCACATCGTTGAAGCTGTCGGAGTAGGCGGTGCAGCGCCGCAGGTTCAGGCCTTCGCGGATGGCCAGCGAGCGCACCGCGTGCGCCTTGCCGGGCCCGTGCAGGATCTCGCCGACCAGCCGGCCGGTGAACACCCCGTCGACCGACTCGGCGACGGTGCCCAGCGCGCCGGTCAGCCCGAGCCGGCGGGCGATGGTCTGGGCCAGCTCGTAAGGGGTGGCGGTGACCAGCCACACCTGCTGGCCGGCGTCTAAATGCATCTGGGCCAGCTCGCGGGTGCCGGGCCAGATCTTGTCGGCGATGATCTCGTCGTAGATCTCCTCGCCCAGATCCACCAGCTCGGAGACCGGTCGCCCCTCGATGAACGCCAACGCCTTGCGGCGGCCGGCCGCGACGTCGTCGCTGTTCTCCCGGCCGGTCAGCTGGAACTTGGCCTGGGCGTAGAGGAACCCGATGACATCGCGGTAGGTGAAGTAGTTGCGGGCGGCCAGCCCGCGGCCGAAATGCACCATCGACGAGCCCTGCACCAGGGTGTTGTCGACGTCGAAGAAGGCTGCCGCGGTCAGATCGACCGGGGCGGGTGTGTCGGCGTCGGCCACGTCGTTCAGCGCCCGGTCGGCGCTGGCTGCGAAATCCCCGCCGGCCGGTGACTCCAGGCCGGCGCCCGCTGCGGAATCCCGGTCGGCCGGGCCGGGTAACGCCATCACCGACTCCTTCCGCTGTGCGCTGCCGGCCGGTCTTCCGGCCGCTCTCAACCCTATCCGGACCCGCCCCCGAAGACCCGCAGGTGATCGCGCAAATCTCCTGTGAGGTCGAGCATCGAGTAGTCCCGGAAACTGAACCGCCAGACGCCGTCCACCCGCTCGAACTCGTCGTGATAGCGACCGGCGGCAACCACCTGCAGCGGCACGGCGTCGGTCTGTTGCAGCACGGTGTAGTAGGACCGGCAGGTCGCGGTGCCGGCCTCCTCGTCGATGTCGAGGATCGGGTTGGTGACGACGTGCTTGGTGCGCGGGGTGCCGTCCGGGTGGATCTTGACCAGCCCGCGCCACAGCGCCAGCAGCCCGGTGCTGTCGAGGACGGTGCTGCCGTCGGCGTCGGCCTTGATCCGGGCGTGGGTGAACAACGCCGCCGCCGAATCCAGGTCGCCGGCGTCCATCAGCTCGGCGTAGCGGTACAGCAGGTTCGTGATCGACACCGCACTTCCGCTGGGCATATCGAAAACATAGCCACCCTGCGCCAGACTGAACACATGACCCGGCCCCAGGTGCAGGTGCTGACCCGCGACGGCTGTCCGGTCTGCGTTCAGGTGCACGCCCAGCTGGCGCAGTTGGCCACTGAGCTGGACTTCGACCTGCACACAGTCGACGTCGACGCCGCCGCCGCGGCCGGTGACAGCGCCCTGCGGGCGGAGTTCGGCGATCGGTTGCCGGTGGTGCTGCTCGACGGACGCGAACACAGCTACTGGGAGGTAGACGAGGCCAGGCTGCGTGCTGATCTTGCCGAATTTGGTGGGCCAGCGCTTTAGCCTCTACCGTGGAGTGAAGTTTGTTCACGGGTGACAGCAAGGAGCGGACCAGGTGATATTGCCGTGAGCGTCCTGCTCTTCGGGGTTTCGCATCGCAGCGCCCCGGTCTCGGTACTCGAGCAGCTCAGCACCGCTGAATCCGATCAGGTCAAGATCGTCGAGCAGGTGCTGGAATCGCCGCTTGTCACCGAGGCGATGATCCTGTCGACCTGCAACCGGGTCGAGATCTACGCCGTCGTCGAGGCGTTCCACGCCGGGTTGTCGGCCATCGGGCAGGTGCTCTCCGAGCACTCGGGCATGTCGATGACCGATCTGACCAAATACGCCTACGTCCGCTACAGCGAGGCCGCCGTCGAGCATCTGTTCTCGGTGGCCAGCGGGCTGGACTCGGCTGTCGTCGGCGAACAGCAGGTGCTGGGCCAGGTGCGCCGCGCCTATGCCTCCGCCGAGGCCAACAACACCGTCGGGCGGGTGCTGCACGAGCTGGCGCAGCGCGCGCTGTCGGTGGGCAAGCGGGTGCATTCGGAGACCGGGATCGACGCCGCCGGCGCTTCGGTGGTCTCGGTCGCATTGGGGATTGCCGCTAAACAGCTGGGCGATAACGGATTACAGGAGCGGTCAGCGGTGGTGATCGGCGCCGGGTCGATGGGTGCGCTGTCCGCGGCGCACCTGGCGCGAGCCGGTGTGGAACGCATCCACGTGGTCAACCGCTCGCTGTCGCGCGCCCAGCGCCTGGCCCGCAAGATCCGCGACACCGGCGTCGCCGCCGACGCCGTCGCCCTGGACCGGATGGCGGCCACCCTGGCCGACGCCGACGTCGTGGTGTGCTGCACCGGGGCGGTCAGCCCCGTCGTGTCGCTGGCCGACGTCCACCATGCGCTGGCCGACGGTGACCGCGACGAGGCGACCCAGCCGCTGGTGATCTGTGATCTGGGCATGCCGCGCGACGTCGACGCCGCGGTCTCCGGGCTGCCCGGGGTGCACGTCATCGACATGGAACGGATCCAGCGCGAGCCGTCGGCGCAGGTCGCCAGCTCCGACACCGACGCCGCGCACGGCATCGTGGCCCGTGAGGTCGCCACCTACCTGGCCGGCCAGCGGATGGCCGAGGTCACCCCGACCGTGACCGCGCTGCGCCAGCGCGCCGCCGACGTGGTGACCGCCGAGTTGCTGCGGCTGGATCACCGGCTGCCGGATCTGGACACCGCCCAGCGCGAGGAGGTGGCGCGCACGGTGCGCCGCGTCGTCGACAAGCTGTTGCACGCCCCCACCGTGCGGGTCAAGCAGCTGGCCAGCTCGCCGGGCGGCGACAGCTACGCCGAAGCGCTGCGCGAGCTCTTCGAGCTCGATCCGACCGCCGTGGACGCGGTCGCGACCGCCGGTGAACTGCCAGTGGTGCCGAACGCGATGGACGTCGGCGCCGAAACCGGGTCGGCCGGGTAGACGTTTTGGGTGAAGTAATCCGTATCGGTACCCGGGCCAGCTTGCTGGCCACCACTCAGGCCGGGACCGTTCGTGACGCCTTGGTGGCCGCCGGGCACCCCGCGGAACTGGTCAAGATCAGCACCGTCGGGGACCGTTCGTCCGGACCGATCGCCGACCTCGGGGTGGGGGTGTTCACCGCCGCGCTCCGCGAGGCCATCGTCGACGGCCGGGTGGACGCCGCGGTGCACTCGCACAAGGACCTGCCCACCGCGGAGGATCCACGGTTCCTGCTGGCCGCCATTCCGCCCCGTGAGGACCCCCGGGATGCGCTGGTGGCGCGCGACGGGTTGGTGCTGGGGGAGTTGCCGACGGGGGCGGTGGTGGGCACGTCGTCGCCCCGGCGGGCCGCGCAGCTTAGAGCATTGGGTCTCGGTTTGGAAATTCGCCCCCTACGAGGCAACCTAGATACCAGGTTGAACAGGGTAAGCAGCGGCGAACTCGACGCCATCGTGGTAGCCCGGGCGGGTTTAGCCCGACTGGGACGCCTCGACGCGGTCACCGAGACGCTGGAACCGGTGCAGATGTTGCCGGCTCCGGCCCAAGGTGCGTTGGCAGTGGAGTGTCGCGCCGGCGATACCGCACTGGCGGCGTTGCTGGCGGAGTTGGATCACACCGACACCCGCCGCGCGGTAATCGCCGAGCGGACCCTGCTCGCCGAACTGGAGGCGGGTTGTTCCGCACCGGTGGGCGCGATCGCCGAGGTGGTCGAGTCTATCGATGAGGACGGCCGAGTCTTCGACGAGCTGTCGCTGCGCGGTTGTGTGGCGGCGCTGGACGGATCCGACGTGATCCGCGCGTCCGGCATCGGCAGTCCGGACCGAGCCCGGGAACTGGGCGTTTCGGTCGCTGCGGAACTGTTCGAGCTGGGTGCGCGCGAGTTGATGTCGGCCGCGCGGTGAAAGCCCCGCGTGGGGAAGTGACTGGGAGTAGCGAATGGCTCGCCAAGTGAGCGTGCGAGGGCAGAAGCCCAAGCCGGGCCGCATCGTATTCGTCGGCTCGGGTCCCGGCGACCCGGGTCTGCTGACGACGCGGGCGCGGGTGGCGCTGACGAACGCCGCGCTGGTGTTCATCGACCCGGACGTGCCCGAGGCGGTGCTGGGGCTGGTCGGTACCGACCTGCCCCCGATCGCCGGGCCCGTGCCGCCGGCCCCCAAGGCCGACAAGGCGGACAAGGCCCACGACGACGCGGCCGATGCCACCGACACCGCCGCCGACGCCTCGGATGCCGACTCGGACAAGGCGGCCGACGCGACCGTCCCGGGCGGTCCCGACATCCGCCCGGCGCTGGGCGAACCGGCCGAGGTGGCCAAGACCCTGACCGCCGAGGCGCGTTCGGGCACCGACGTGGTGCGACTGGTGGCCGGCGACCCGCTGTCGGTCGACGCCGTCATCACCGAGATCAACGCGGTGGCCCGCACCAACGTGGCGTTCGAGATCGTGCCGGGGCTGCCGGCCACCAGCGCGGTGCCCACCTACGCCGGCCTGCCGCTCGGCTCATCGCACACCGTGGCCGACGTTCGTGACCCGCAGGTGGATTGGGCCGCGCTGGCCGCCGCCCCGGGTCCGCTGATCCTGCAGGCCACCACCTCGCATCTGCCGGACGCGGCCCGCACCCTGATCGAGTACGGCCTGGCGGACTCCACGCCGTGCGTGGTCACCACCTCGGGCACCACCTGTGCGCAGCGCTCGATCGAGTCCACCCTCGGTGGGTTGACGGAGCCCGCGGCGCTGGCCGGTATCGACCCGGTCATCCTGCCTAACGGTCAGGAGACCTCCGCCGGGACGCTGGTGGTCACCATCGGCAAGACGGTGAACAACCGGTCCAAGCTGAACTGGTGGGAGAGCCGCGCCCTGTACGGCTGGACGGTTCTGGTGCCGCGCACCAAGGATCAGGCCGGCGAGATGAGCGATCGGCTGGTCTCCCACGGTGCCCTGCCGGTGGAGGTGCCCACCATCGCCGTGGAGCCGCCGCGGAGCCCGGCCCAGATGGAAAGGGCCGTCAAGGGTTTGGTGGACGGCCGCTACCAGTGGGTGGTGTTCACCTCGACCAACGCGGTGCGCGCGGTATGGGAGAAGTTCGGCGAGTTCGGTCTGGACGCCCGCGCGTTCTCCGGGGTGAAGATCGCCTGCGTCGGCGAAGCCACCGCCGAGCGGGTCCGGGCGTTCGGGATCAGCCCCGAGCTGGTGCCGTCCGGGGAGCAGTCCTCGCTGGGCCTGCTGGACGAATTCCCGCCCTACGACGACGTTTTCGACCCGGTCAACCGGGTACTGCTGCCGCGTGCGGACATCGCCACCGAGACGCTGGCCGAGGGCCTGCGGGAGCGCGGCTGGGAGATCGAGGACGTCACCGCCTACCGCACGGTGCGGGCCGCCCCGCCGCCGGCGACCATCCGCGAGATGATCAAGACCGGCGGGTTCGACGCGGTGTGCTTCACGTCGAGCTCGACGGTGCGCAATCTGGTCGGCATCGCCGGCAAACCGCACGCCCGCACCATCGTGGCCTGCATCGGACCCAAGACCGCCGAGACCGCAGCCGAATTCGGGCTTCGGGTCGACGTGCAGCCGGAGACGGCCGCGGTGGGCCCGCTGGTCGATGTGCTGGCCGAGCACGCCGCCCGGCTGCGGGCCGAGGGTGCCCTGCCGCCACCGCGTAAGAAGAGCCGCAGGCGCTAACGGTGACTTCTCTCGCGTTGACTCTGCGTCCATGGCGGAGAAGTGCGAGTGACGTCCGCCCTCACCGCAGAGTCAACGCATGAGAGAGCGTCCTCGCCGGCTGCGTTCCACCCCGGCGCTGCGCCGATTGGTGGCCCAGACCTCGCTGGAGCCGCGGCACCTGGTGCTGCCGATGTTCGTCGCCGACGAGATCGATGAGCCCAGACCGATAACCTCTATGCCCGGTGTCTACCAGCACACCCGGGAGTCGTTGCGCGCCGCGGCCGCTGACGCGGTGGCCGCCGGCGTGGGTGGCCTGATGCTGTTCGGGGTTCCGGCGGAGGCGGACAAGGACAGCACGGGTTCGGCGGGCACCGACCCCGGCGGGATCCTCAACCGCGCGCTGCGCGACTTGGCCGCCGACCTCGGGGATGCGACCGTGCTGATGGCAGACACCTGCCTGGACGAATTCACCGACCACGGCCACTGCGGGGTGCTCGACGAACGGGGCCGGGTGGATAACGACGCCACCGTGGCCCGCTATGTGGAACTGGCTGTGGCGCAAGCTGATTCCGGTGCCCACGTGGTGAGCCCCAGTGGCATGATGGACGGTCAGGTCGCCGCCATCCGCGACGGGCTGGACGCCGCGGGCCGCAGCGACACCGTGATACTGGCGTATGCGGCGAAGTTCGCGTCGGCGTTCTACGGCCCGTTCCGCGACGCCGTCTCCTCCAGCCTGGAGGGAGACCGCCGCACCTATCAGCAGGAGCCCGGCAACGCCCGGGAGGCGTTGCGCGAGGTCACCATCGACCTCGCCGAGGGCGCCGACATCGTGATGGTCAAGCCCGCCATGGGGTATCTGGACGTGATCGCCGCCGCGGCGCAGCTGTCCCCGGTGCCGGTCGCCGCCTACCAGGTGTCCGGCGAATACGCGATGATCGCGGCGGCCGCCGCCAACGGCTGGGTCGACGGGCGGGCCGCCGCACTGGAGTCGCTGATCGGGATCCGGCGCGCCGGGGCCGACATCGTGCTGAGCTACTGGGCGGCCGAAGCGGCCGGCTGGCTGAAATGACCGGGCCGCAGATCGGGTCGCAGCCACCGGCCGCGACCCGCCCCGCCCGTCCGGCGGACGTCGACACCGGGTTCTGGCTGTGGCTGACCGCCCTGCCGCTGATGACGACCGGATACGTGGTGGGTCTACTGGCGTCGCCGGAGATCACCATGATGCCGGTGACCTACCCGATCGTGGCGCTGACCGCGCTGGTGGTGGTCGTGGTGGTGGCGACCTTCCTGATGCTGATGCGCTCGGGGTACCGCTGGGCCCGCACCGGGTTGACCGGCGGCGGGATCGCCTCGGTGGTGTACGCGATGAGCGGTCTGGGGCACGCCGATGCGCGGCCGGCGGTCGCGGTCACCCTGGCCGTCACCGGCATCGTCGGTTCGGTGCTGATCGCCGCGGGCACCTTCCTGCTGCACCGCCAAGACGCCCAGGAGTACTTCACCCGGTAGCCGGTTCAGCCGGTGTCGCCCGGTCACCGACGGCAGACTGGGGTGATGGATCCGGTGGAGGCACTGCGCCAGATCGCGTTCTACAAGGACCGGGCCCGCGAGGACCCGCGTCGGGTGATGGCCTACCGCCGCGCCGCCGACGTCGTCGAGGCGCTGGATGACGACGAGCGACACCGCCACGGAGTGGCCGAGAGCTGGCAGTCCCTGCCGGGCATCGGACCCAAGACCGCCGCAGTGATCGCGCAAGCCTGGGCCGGCGCTGAGCCCGACACCCTGGCGCGGTTGCGCGACGAGGCGGCGGATCTGGGTGGGGAGGTGTTGCGATCGGCGTTGCGCGGGGACCTGCATCTGCACTCGAACTGGTCGGACGGCTCGGCGCCGATCGAGGAGATGATGGCCACCGCCGTGGCGCTGGGGCATGACTACTGCGCATTGACCGACCATTCCCCGCGGCTGACCATCGCCAAAGGGCTCTCACCGCAGCGGTTACGCGACCAGCTCGAGGTGATCGACGGGCTGCGGGAGCGCTTTGCGCCGCTGCGGATCCTGACCGGCATCGAGGTCGACATCCTCGACGACGGCAGCCTTGATCAGGAGGAGGGGTTGCTGGAGCGCCTCGATGTCGTGGTGGCCAGCGTGCACTCCAAGCTGGCGATGGAGCCGGGCGCGATGACGCGGCGGATGGTGCGCGCGGTCTGTAATCCGCGGGTCAAGGTGCTCGGGCACTGCACCGGGCGGCTTGTGACGGGTGGACGCGGCCGGCGGCCGGAGTCGCGGTTCGAGGCTGAGGCGGTGTTCACCGCCTGCCGGGAGCACAACACCGCAGTGGAGATCAACTGCCGCCCGGAACGACGCGACCCACCAACCCGACTGCTGCATCTCGCGCACGAGTTGGGCTGTCTGTTCAGCATCGACACCGATGCACACGCCCCCGGCCAGCTCGACTTCCTCGGCTTCGGCGCCCAGCGCGCGCTTGACGCCGGAATTGCGCCCGAGCGGATCGTCAACACCTGGCCGGTCGAGGAGCTGCTGGCCTGGGCGACGGCCTGAGAGTCCGGGTGAAAGATCCGCCGCTTTCCGCCTAGCGGCGCCGCGTTAGGCTGACCCGACATGTCTGAACCCCAGCCGAGCGCGCAACCCGCACCGCTGTTCTTCGAATGCGGTGCCAGCTGGTATTGGGTGCTGTTCGGCCCGGTCGCGGCGGGACTGCTGATGCTGATCCAGAACTCCGGCGGCTACGGGTTCCAGCCGGTGATTCCCCTGGTCCTGATGGCGATGGTCTCGGCCATGCTGGCCATCCAGGTGAAGGCGGCCCGTATCCACACCTCCGTCGAGCTGACCGCGACCACCCTGCGACAGGGCACCGAAACCCTGCGGCTCGCCGACATCGTGATGATCTACCCCGAGCCCAAGCGGGCCACCGGCTGGGGCAAACCGCCACCGGAGAAGTGGCAGGCGGCCCGGGCGCTGGGCGAGCTGAGCGGGGTACCGCGCCGCCGGACGGGCATCGGGCTGCGCCTGGTCGGGCGGCGCACGGTGCAGGCCTGGGCGCGCGATCACCGCAGGCTACGGGCGGCGCTGGCCGAGCTGATCCCCGAGGCGGTTCCACCAGGCGACCTAGTTGAACCGGATCACGACGACGACGCCGAAGAATCGGCATGGTGAGGGCCGCGATCATCCGGGCGATCGCCGAGCTGATTCTGGCCGGGGCCGCGGCGGTGGGATGCGCGGTGAGCTGGCTCAACGTGCGGTACCTGGTGCTGGTCGCGCCGGTGATCGACGGTGAGCCGGCCACCGCGTCGGTGACCTACCACCCGCGGATGTTGCTGCTGGTGCTGCTGTTGGCGACGGCGGCCGGGGTGCTGGCCGTCGTCGGTGCGGCCAGGCTGAGCGGGGCGCGCCGCAGAGCGCCCATATACCCGGTGGGGGTATCATCGGCGGGGTGATCACCACCGACCTGGAACTGCAGGGAATGACGTGTGCGTCGTGCGCGACGCGAGTGGAGCGCGCATTGAGCGCGCTCGACGGGGTTCATGCCACGGTAAACCTGGCGGTCGAACGCGCCCACGTCGAACACGACGCGAGCGTCTCGGTCGACGACTTGCTGCGGGCCGTCGAATCCGTCGGCTATCAGGCCGCGGTGATCGGCGCGGCGCATGAGCACCCGGGTGAACACGCCGGACATACCGATGTGCCGGCTGCGCAGCTGCGTCCCCGGCTGATCGGCTCGACGCTGCTGGCCATCCCCGTGGTGGCGCTGTCGATGGTGATGGCCTGGCAGTTCGGCGGCTGGGAATGGGTGGCGTTCGCGCTGACCACTCCGATCGTGACGTGGGGCGGCTATCCGTTCCACCGCGTCGCGCTGCGCAACGCCCTCCACCGTGCCGCCACCATGGACACCCTGGTGTCGCTGGGCACGCTGGCGGCCTACCTGTGGTCGGTGGTCGCGGTGCTCACCGGCTCGGGTCACCTGTATTTCGAGGTGGCCGCCGTCGTCACCGTCTTCCTGCTGGCCGGACGCTACGCCGAGTCGCACGCCAAACGCTCGGCGGGTGCGGCGCTGCGCGAATTGCTGGAACTGGGAGCCAAGGACGCCGCGGTGATGCGGCGCGGCGACGACGGTCTCAAGGAGATCCGGGTGCCGATCGCCGAGCTGCGGGTCGGCGACGTCATCGTGGTCCGGCCGGGGGAGCGGGTCGCCACCGACGGCGTCGTCATCGACGGCAGCACCGCGCTGGACACCTCGGCGATGACCGGCGAAGCGCTGCCCGTCGACGTCGGAGTCGGTGCCGACGTGCTGGGCGGCTCCCTCAACACCACCGGGCTGGTACTGGTCCGGGCCACCAAGGTGGGCGCCGACACCCAGCTGGCCCGGATGGCCAAGCTGGTCACCGACGCCCAGGCCGGCAAGGCGTCGATCCAGCGGCTGGCCGACCGGGTATCGGCGGTGTTCGTTCCGGTGGTGCTGGTGATCGCGGCGCTCACCCTGGCCGGGTGGCTGCTGGCCGGGCAGGCCAGCGCAGCGGCGTTCACCGCGGCCGTCGCGGTGCTGATCATCGCCTGCCCGTGCGCGCTGGGGCTGGCCACCCCGACCGCCATCCTGGTCGGCACCGGCCGCGGCGCTCAGCTGGGCATCTTGATCAAGAACCCGCAGATCCTGGAGGCCGTCAAGGACATCGACACCGTGGTGCTGGACAAGACCGGCACGGTCACCACCGGTGTGATGACCGTCGGCGGGCTGGCGGTAAACCGCGGGGAGGACCCCGACACCGTGCTGGCGCGCGCCGCCGCGGTCGAGTCCGGCTCCGAGCACCCGATCGCCGCGGCCATCGTCGCCGGAGCGAAAGCGGCCGGGCTTCCGATCGGCCGGGTGACCGAGTTCGCCAGCCGACCCGGCCACGGCGTGTCCGGGTTGGTCGACGGGGTACGCGTCGAGGTCACCCGATCGGCCGCCGCGCACGAGACCGGGACGGCCGTCGAGGTGGTCTGGGACGGCCGGGAGCGCGGGACGATCACGCTGACCGACACCGTCCGGCCCACCAGCGCCGCCGCGGTGGCCGAGCTCAAGGCCATGGGCATCACACCGGTGCTGCTCACCGGCGACGGCGCGGCGGTGGCGCGCAAGGTGGCCGGGGAGGTCGGGATCGACCCCGCCGACGTCATCGCCGATGTGCTGCCCACGGACAAGGCCGACGCCGTCAAGAAACTGCAGGCGCAGGGCCGGCGGGTGGCGATGGTCGGCGACGGCGTCAACGACTCGGTGGCACTGGCCACCGCCGACATCGGCATGGCGATGGGTACCGGCACCGACGCCGCCATCGAGGCCGGTGACCTGACCCTGGTGCGCGGTGACCTCTCCACGGTTCCGACCGCGCTGCGGCTCTCGGCGCGCACGCTCCGCATCATCCGACAGAACCTCATCTGGGCGTTCGGTTACAACGTCGCCGCGATTCCGCTGGCGGCCGCCGGGTTGCTCAACCCGATGATCGCGGGCGCGGCGATGGCCGCCTCGTCGGTTCTGGTGGTGACGAACAGCCTGCGGCTGCGGGCGTTCTCGGCCGGGCGAAGGAGCGCTTAGCCGAGGATCGGCCGGCCCTGGCTTTCGGGATCGGGAAGGATCAGGAAGCCAGCCAGGCCAACTCGGCCGGCAGCTGCCCGCGCCAGTAGGACACGTCGTGGCCGCCCGGTGAGAACCCGCCCGCCGGACGCGGATTCAACTGGCCGACAAAGTGGTTGGTCGCGTAGTAGAAGCTGTCCGAGGTGCCGCAGTCGACCCGCAGCGGGATCGGCGCGAGCCGGGGCGCCAAGCTGAAAGCAGAGTTCGTCCGCCAGTCGTCGACGCTGTCGAACGCCCCGGCGGGCGCGCCGAAGTAGGTCATGTAGATCGCCGGGCTGATCGCGCAGATGCCGGCGGTGCGGGCCGGGCCCAGCCGGGTGCCCAGCAGCATCGCGCCGTAGCCGCCCATCGACCAGCCCATGAACGCGACCCGCGAGGTGTCGATGCCCTTGTCGGCCAGCATCGGGATCAGCTCGTTGCACACCATCGCCCCGGAGTCCTGTCCGGAGCTGTGCGGCCGCCAGTAGGTGTTGCCGCCGTCGACGGCCACCACCGCGAACGGTGGCCGGCCCGAGGCGGTCAGCTTCGCCAGCTCCTCCTCGACACCGAGATCCATCACCCAGGCCGCGTCGCCGTCCTTGCAGTGCAGGGCGATCACCGGCCGCAGCGGCGCGGTCTGCCCGGGCGGCCGGGCGATGATCCAGTTGGTCTCCACCCCGCCGCGGGCCGCGGACACGAATGAGCCGGACTCGCGCGTGGGGTAGGCGTTGCCGGTGGCCCGCGACTCCGCCGACAGCAGCGTGCCCGACCCGAACAGGCTCGCGGCGCCGGCGGCACCGACCCCGAGGCGCAGAGCAGCCCGGCGGGTCAAATCAGCCATGACAGCCATCATCTCGTGCCCGTGCGCGCCGCTCGGACAGGCACGCCGCAGTGACGGTCAGGTTGATGCGGGCTCGGCTGGGCCGTCGGGAGTCGGTGGGCTGCCGAACTGCCGGCGAAAGGCCTCCACGGTGTAGCTCACCACGGTCGCCTCGAGAGGCGCGCGGACCGTGGCCGAGCGGGGGATACGGACCATCGGCCCGAGCTGGCCGGCGTAGTTGTCCGGTTTGCCGATCTTGAGCAGGCCCCCGGCGGCATCCGAGGACTCCGGCGCGATCTCCACCTCGCCCTCGGTGACGACGTAGATCAGGTCCTCCACGGTGCCGTGTTCCAGCAGTACCGCGCCGGGCCCCAGCCGGACCGGTGCCTGCTGGGCGCGCGCCGGGGCGGGTGTCGCGGTCGGCGACAGCTGGATAACGATGTCGGCGAGCGGCACGATCCGGGTGTCGTGGGTGGCCACCACCACGACGCGGTCACCGGCGGCGAGAACCCGCAGCAGCTGCACCACTTCGTCGGCCCGGACGAAGTCGAGCTGCGCGGTGGGCTCGTCGGCCAGGATCAGCGGCGGGTCCAGGGCCAGGGCACGGGCCACCGCCACCCGCTGCTGCTGACCGCCGCTGAGCTGCCCGGGCCGATGATGGGTCCGGTCGGCCAGGCCGACCCGGGTGAGCAGGTCGCGGGCGCGTTCCTGGGCGGACCACTGCGTCCACCCGGCCGCCCACATCGGCACCATCACGTTCTCCAACGCGGTCAGGCTCGGGACCAGGTTGAACGCCTGAAACACGATGCCGACGGTGCGGCGCCGGTAAGAGGTGATCTCGCGGCGGCTCAGCCCGGTCACCTCGGTGGCGCCGAACCGGATCTCGCCGCTGGTCGGGCTCAGGATGCCGCCCAGACACGACAGCAGCGTGGTCTTCCCGCACCCGCTGGGCCCGAGCACCACCACCAGCGATCCGGCCGGAATCTCCAGGCTCAGGCCGTGGATGGGGCGGATCGGTTCCCCGCTGCCGGTGGCGTATTCGATGACCAGATCCTTGATCCGCAGATCGCCCATGTCTTAGGGCCCCCCGAACGCCAGCACCGGGTCGACCGCCACCGCGTGGCGCAGGCCCGCCAGGCTGGCCAGCAGGCCGATGCCGAGCGCGGTCAGCATCAGCAGGGCGAACGATGACGCGGTCACCGCCACCAACATCGGAAACAGTGGACCGATCGCGACCGCGAGTATCCCGCCGAGCACCGCCGCGGCCACCGCCACGACCACCGCCTGCAGCGCCAGCCCGGCCAGCACCATCCAGGTCGTGACGCCCAGCGCCTTGAACACCGCGAAGTCGCGGGTGCGCTCCAGCGCCGACAGATAGATCAACGAACCCACGATCAGCGCGGCGACGCCCCACAGCAGCACCGACATGTACGACAGCGCCATCTGCGCCCCGGCCAGCGGCCGCACCATGTCGTCGACGGCCGCGGCCCGGTCGACCACCCGGTAGCCCTCGGGCACCTCCGCCGGGGTACCCCGCAAACCGATCGCCGAGGCCACCGGCTGCCCGGAGTACATCAGTCGCTGCGCGCCCGCCACGGTCAGAAAGCCGTTGGGTTGGCCGGCCAGCGTCGTCGACTTCTCCACCAGCCCGACGATCCGCAGTTTGTCCGCGCCCAGTTCGATCTCGTCGCCGACGGCGCGTTTGAGCGTGGTGGACATCGCGATCTCATTCGGCTCGGTCGGCGCGCGCCCCGCGGTGAGCGGCGGCATCGCGGCCTTGGGGACCCCGTAGATGTTCACGTTCTGCGGCGATTCGCCGTCCTGCAGGATGGTGTTGCCGTAGACCACCGGCAGCGCTGCCTCGACACCGGAGATCCCGGCGACATCGCCCGCCTCTTTCTGCGGGAACCGCGAGGAACCCATGAACGGACCGACCGCGGCCGTCTGGATCAGGTAGCTGTCGATGCCCAGGGAATCGACCACATGCTCGGCCTCGACCCGGAAGCCGTGGGTCAGCCCGGCGAGCACCAGGGTCAGCGCAAAGACCATCGCCGTGCCGACGGCGGCAACGATGAACCGCCGCAGCCGCCACTGCAGATCGCGCAAGGCGGTCATCAGCATCCGCACGCGCGCATGTTATCGCAGCGTGCGGCCGCGACCACTATCGCGGCGGGTGGGCCGGACCCGCCTCGGCAAATCCGGAATCGCAGGCCACCGGGGTGGTTATCGGCTACAAATACACACACGCCGTTTTTTGTCGGCCGGTGCCCAGGGAGGGGGTCGGTGATGAATTACGCGGCCCTGCCGCCGGAGGTCAACTCGCTGCGGATGTACACCGGCCCGGGCTCGGCGCCGATGCGGGCGGCGGCCGCAGCCTGGAGTGGACTCGCCGCCGAGCTGCACGCAGCGGTCAACTCCTACGAAGCGGTGATCACCGAACTGACCGCACAGGCCTGGCTGGGCCCGGCGTCGCTGGCGTTGACGCAATCCGCCGCGCGCTACGCGGCATGGATGGCCGCCACCGCGGCGCAGGTCGACCACACGGCGGCGCAGGCGAACGCCGCGGCCGCGGCCTACGAGACGGCGTTCAGCGCGACGGTGCCGCCCACCGTGGTGGCCGCCAACCGCGCCCAACTGATGCTCCTGGTCGCCACCAACGTTCTGGGCACCAACACCGCGGCGATCGCCGCCAACGAGGCCGAATACGGCGAGATGTGGGCGCAGGACGCCGCCGCGATGTACGCCTACGCCGCGTCGTCGGCGGCCGCGACCGGGCTGGCGCCGTTCCAGCAGCCGCCGCAGACCAGCAATCCGGGCGGGCCGGTCGGTCAGGCCGCCGCAGCCGGTGCGGCCGAGGCGTCGTCGTCGTCGAACGTCCAGTCGCTGCTGGGGCAGTTGGCCTCAGGGATCTCGGGCACACCGAACAACTCCGCGGTGCAGGTGGGTGTGGCGACGGTGGCCGGGTCGGCCCAGGGCATCGAGGACCTGTTCACGCTGCCGAGCCTCACCGACATCGTCGGGTTGGACGCGGTGTCGGCGGTCGCCTTGGCGTTGGCCGCCGGGGCGTGGTCGTCGGCGGACGCCAGCACCCGGATGATCCTCAACGAGCAGGACCATCTGGAGAAGGTCGAGTACGAGATCCTCAACGCCATCGACCTGTTCTCGCCGTTGACTCCGTCGCGGCCGGCGGTGCCCGGCGCCGCAGGGCTCACAGCGGCGATGGGGGATGCGATCAGCGCGGGCAACCTGTCGGTGCCGATCAACTGGGCGGCCAACGCCCCGGAGATCCGCACGCTGTCCTACACGACGCCGCTTGCCGGGCCGGGCGTCGGCGGCGCGCCGGCGGCCTCGCTGGCCGGCGCGGGAAGTGCGTTCAGTCAGATGGCGCTGGCGGGCATGGGCGGCAGCGCGCTGGCCGGGTCGGTCAGTCGGGGCCGCGGCGGTGCCGATGCCGCTGCCGCTGCGGCGAAGGTCCAGATGCCGCAACGCGCCGCGGGCTCGGGCGCGGATTCCCCGGCGGGTGAGGCCGACGGGGACGGTAAGCCCGGTCCGTCGATGATGGGCATCGCCGCGGAGATCCGCGAATTCGCCGAGCTACGCGATCGCGGGTTGATCACCAACGACGAATACAACGAGCAGAAGATGCGCCTGCTGGGGCGCTGAGCGGCTGCGGTGTCCGGTTCAGCCCGGCGGGTCGTCGGGACTCTCCCAGGTGTGCGGCAGCATCGGGACCGTCGGGCCGGTCCCAGCGGTCCGGTCAACCAGAGTGGTCAATCCCGTTACCGCAGAAGGTATTTCACGTTGTGTGGCGCCCGTGAAACCCAGCTGGCCCGCTCCGCTGTCCGAGGTGTCGGACGAGTCCAGGAATTCGTAGCGATTGCCGAAGTCGGTGAGCGACTCGCGGTGCCGCCGTCGGCGGGCCTGCCTCTCGGTGGCCGCGGCGGTCGCGGCGGCAGCGGTATTCGCGGAGCGCTGGGCCGCCCGGGGGGCGACCGAGCGCATCGTGGCAGGTGAACCATGGGTACGGCCGCCGTCGACCAGATACGGGAAGGCCGCCACTTCGGTTCCGGTGATCGGCGGTGGCATCGCCGGGACGGCACCGGCGGCTGTCGCGGCCGGGGCCAGGGTGGGCGGGGCCATGGCCGGGGGAGCCGCCGGCGCGGCCGACGGTGGGGCGGCCAGGGACGCCGGGGCAGCGGCCGTGGTGGGCATCGGCGGGCCGGGGGGCAGTGCCGGTGCTGCGGGGCCATTGGTGCCCGCCAGGCCGGCCAGACCGGCGACACCGGCGACGCCGGCCAGCGGTGACACCGGTGCGATGAGCGCGAGCATCGTCTCGGTCAGCGCGGTCACCGTCGGCGCCAGCCCGAGGACGATCTCACCCGCGTAATGCGGGGCGATCGTCATCAGCACCGGGTCGCTGATCAGGCTGGTGAGCGGGTTGTTGCTGGACAGGTCGGCCTGGATGGCCTCGTTGATCTCGGCGATCCGGGTGGTCCACCAGCTCTCCTGGTAGATGTTGCCGAAGTCCTGGGTGGGTGCCTGGTCGTTGCGGTGGTGGTGGTCGCGGTGCGGCGGGGTGTCGGGGTTGAGCACCGTCGGCGCGGACGCCGCCGCCGGGGACGACGCCACCGCGGCACCGGCCGCTGCCTGATATGCCGACATCGTGGTGGCCGCCTGCACCCACATCCGGGTGTAGTCGGCCTCGTTGAGGGCGATCGGGATGGTGTTGACGCCGAAGAAGTTCGTCGCCAGCAGCACCGCGTGAACGGCGTGGTTGGCGGCCAGTTCCGCCAGGGTGGGCATCGTCGCCAGCGCGGAGGTGTAGGCCGTGGCGGCAGTCTGGTGCTGGACCGCCAGCGCCATGGCATCGGCACTGGCCTTGGTCAGCCAGGCCAGATACGGAACATTAGCCGCCACATAGGATTCCGCGCTCGGACCCTGCCAGGAGTCGGCCTGGACCCCGGCGAGCATCTCGGACAGTTCCTGCGCCACGTCGGCGTATTCGGTGCTCAACGTGTCCCATGTGCCCGCGGCCGCCAGCAGCGGTCCCGCGCCCGGACCGCTGCTGAGCAACGCCGAATGCACCTCCGGTGGCGACGCCATCCAGATCGGCTCCGTCATGGCCACCTTTCCCCGTACCGAACGCCTAGAGCCTATCCTCAAATTCAAGAAAATGGCTGGATGACTCCTGGGAATACGGGTCAATAGGCGTCAAATCTCCGCATCTATGGATTTGATTGTGCTTCGTCGGCGGACGGGCGCACCAGGAAGCCGCTCATGATCAGGCTGCGAACCAACTCCACCTGCTGGACTGAGGTCAGGCCCGGCAGTTCGCCGACGCAGAACGGCTCGGTGCGCTCCGAGAGAAACCGCATGGCCGCTTCGTGGTCCGGGCGGGCGCTGACGACCAGCTGGGCGAACTGCAGGCCGACCCCATCGGCTGTCGTGACCACCCGCGAGTACAGCGGCTGCTGCCTGCGCACCGGCGTGTCGGTGTCGAGGCCGACGGTGTCGCGGACCTGTCCGACGACCGGGCAGCGGGCGCGCCGGACCAGGAAATCCTGCATGGCGCCAAGGCCTTCCGCGAGGGCGCCCGGCGCAGCGATGGCGTCGAGCCCGTCGCGAATCGTCGCGCCCAGGCTCGCCCGTACCTGCGGATCGTCGAGATGCCTTGCCGGCAAACGGGTGTGCACCACATCGTCGCGCAGGCTCAGCATGTGCAGCGTGTGGGTCAGCAGGGTCAGCACCGTCGGCACGTGGATGCCGACGGTCAGATGCACCGATTCCTGCGACGTCGTCTGCGCCGAATGCACCCGGCCCCGTGGCAGATACAGGGTGTCGCCGGCGGCTAGGTGCACGGTGGTCGGCTCCGGCAGCGCGGCGGGGTCGACCTCGTGCATCTGTGCCATCAGGTGCGGCGGCACCGGATCGTCACCGTAGAAGTGCCAGGTCTTGCTGCCGTGGATCTGCAGCACCAGCACGTCGTGGTGGTCGTAGTGCGGTAGGAAACCCGTCGCGGCCGGTGGGGTGATGTAGGCGTTGACGTGCGTCGGGAAGTTCAGTTCCACCTCGACCGAGTGGGTCAGCGTGGACATCAGGCGCTGGTACTTCTCGATGTTGTTGCAGATGACCGTGTAGCCGCTGTCCAGTTCGGCGTGGATCCGGTCCAGATCCAGGGTGCCGTCGGGAAGCGTGTAGTGCTCCGGCGGCAGATGATCGGCGCCCCGCACCAGTCGCACCGCAGCGGGTTCGGTCCGCAGCGCGGCCAGGAGTTGCTCAGCCGAGGACGGCCCGGCGAGCGGGTGGAAGTAGTCGGCTCGGTCTCGGTCGATGTGGTGCGGTGCTGCGCCCCACAGCTCATCGAAAAAGGCCTGCACCGTCACCGGTGCCAGCAGCCAGGCGAGCGGGGACTGCGAGTCGGGGAGGCCCGGGACGCCGGCTGACACCGGCACAAAATACACCCGGCCGGCCGCACGCGGATATCACCTGCGGTCACTACCCCCTCATTGATCCGTACCTGCTGGACAAAATAGCGGTTTGATTCCGCAGTTGTGGATCAACGGCCCCGCTGGTTACAGTCGCCGAATGCCCCGTCAGCGTGTTGAGAACCGCAGCCACCACCCCGCGCGCCGCGCCGGGGCCGCCGCCACAACCTCGGTGG